>Ga0302288_1000136_pt1 | contig 68045 bp, 61 predicted proteins | sample III_Fen_N1_1_FD_194549 | JGI IMG/M metagenome (GOLD analysis project Ga0302288, IMG submission 194549) | Peat permafrost microbial communities from Stordalen Mire near Abisko, Sweden - III_Fen_N1_1 | ecosystem: Environmental > Terrestrial > Soil > Wetlands > Permafrost | place: Sweden: Abisko... | reverse complement strand
TCCAAGTGCAGCGTAACGTTCGGCAATGGCTTTTCCCAACCCTCTTGCAGAGCCGGTAATTATGGCTGTTTTATTTTGTAAAGTATACATGTTGTTTCTTTTTTAGTGATGATTAAGCCATTCCTCCATTTACACCAATGTTTTGTGCATTTACCCATTTGGCATCATCGCTGGCCAGAAATACAATTACTTCTGCTATGTCATTGGGTTCGCCTATACGATTGAATGGTGAAAGAGAAGCCAGTCGGTCAATTACTTCCTGTGGCTTGCCGGTGGTAAAAAGAGCGGTATTGGTTGGTCCGGGCGAAACAGAATTGACATTAATTCCACGACTCCCTACTTCTTTGGCGAAAACTCTTGTTAGTTGCTCTACAGCAGATTTAGTGGCTACATATGTTCCGTAGGTTGGTAACATCAGGCGATTTACCGAAGTCGACATATTGATAACCGTTCCGTTGTCGGCCAGCCGGGTAGCAGCTTCACGAAGTGTATTAAACACCCCTCTCACATTAATATCAAACTGACGTGTAAAATCTTCGTCGGTTGTGTCTTTAATGAGTTTGGTAATCATAATGCCGGCATTGTTTACCAACACATCAATTTTTCCATAGTGTCCAATAGCCTGATCGAAAAGCGATTTTACTTCTCCGGCTTTGCTTACATCGGCTTGTATAGCAATGGCATCACCACCATTATTTTTTATGATTTCAACAACGCTGTCTGCATCGGCTTTGCTGCCGGCATAGTTCACAATTACACTTGCCTTTGCTTCGGCCAGTTTTTTGGCAACTTCTGCTCCAATTCCTTTCGAAGCTCCTGTTACAAGTATCACTTTGTTACTTAAGTTTTTCATTTGTCTATCATTTTAAATTTGATACGACAAAAGTAACTCCAACAAACCCCTCGCCTGTTGCAAGGAATACAGCATTGATTGTAAGTTTTACAGAATATCAGTTTTTCTGTATTGAACGGGAGAAATGTTGGTGTGTTTTTTAAAGAAGTTGCTGAAATGAGCGGTTTCTGAGAATCCTAATTTGTAGGTGATATCTTTAATGGATAAGCTAGAATTTTGAAGCAGCGATTTAGCTTCGGCAATGGTTTTGTCGGCAATCCATACTGCTATTGGTTTTCCTGTTTTGGTTTTAATTACATTGCTCAGGTAATTGGGATTTAAGTTTTGTGCACCGGCATAATCCTGTACCCGAAAAGCAATTTCAGCCTTACCCGAACTCAAATCACGGTAATGCTTCTCCAATAATTGTTTGAACGATTTTACAATTTGTGAACTTCTGTTTCCCTCGTAAATCGGGTTATAATCCTGCCAGAAATATTCTTTTATTTTGTAGAGCAAAACAGCGAGTAAATGCCCGATGATTTTGTATTTTGAAGATGAATGGTTGATATATTCCTGATGAATTTGCAAATAAATATTTTCCGCCGATTGGTAAAAATCGTCTGTTACGATTTTGGGCTGAATTGTTTCGGTCAACAGAAACGGGAAATCTTGAAATACATCTTTGTCAATATATTTTTTCAGAAACGTTTCGTCAAAGGTGATCAGGTAAATTTCTTCAATTTTATCCCAGCTAAACGTTCTGTAGTTGCTTGGATTGGTGAAATAAATGGAATGCGGTTTTGTTTGAAAGGATTGTTCGTCAATGGTATATTTTCCAAACCCGTCTTTTATAAAGAGAAAAGAAAAATAGTCCGGTCGAAAAGAAGGCGATTGATATGGAACTTCAAAACCAACGTCTTTAAGATTAAGTATGGCAAAGCCTTCCGAAGTTTGTATCAAGTCAACCGGTAAGTTTAAGTGCCGATACAGGTCATACAATGATTTTGCTTCCGTGTTGTCTTTTTTCATTTTTCATTGTGTGGTTTAAAATTGTATATAAAGACTTAGGCTATGAGCATTTGTCCGTCAGATGGATGAACGTTCACTGTCGCGTGTGACAAAACCAATTCATGTTAATCATTAATACTTTTAGATTCGTAGGTTAAATGATTTGACAATTTTCCCGAAGGAGTTTCCGCTGCTTTGTCTAGTATTCCTGTATTTGCAAATACTATAAAGTTATCTTTAGCTCTAGAAACTGCTACATTCAACATATTTGGTTTATTATCTCTGTCAAAAAACATTGTTCCAGAATCATCTTTACCATAAACCATTGAAAATAAAATAATTGATCTTTCTGCTCCTTGCAAGGCATGAACTGTTCCTATTTTCAACAGATCAACATTGAATCCGGCTCTCTTCAAAGCATATCTTAAACTGATTTTTTGACCAACAAAGGGTGTGATAATTCCTACTGCATCCTCAAGTCTTCCATATTTTTCTTGAATTATAGTAGCATTGGCAATTAGCCATGTTACTATAGCCGTAACTTCATTTTGGTTATGCCTACTTGTATTTGTTTTTACTGAATTTCCTTCAACATGAATACAATACATTGGAGGAAATAACAAATCGTTTTTAGCCTTACCTCTAAGGGGGATTAATTCTCCATTATAAGCTAAAACATTACAGTAGTCTATAATTTCATCGTAACAACGTCTATGCTCAGTCAGAGTCAATCCTTTTTCATTTGACTTATCTGCTTTAAAGTTACAAGCATTCTGAGCCATTTTCATAATACTCCCTGAAGAAGAAAGAAAACCTTTAGCATCAAACTCCTTTTCATAAATCGTATCGTCATAATCTTTTATGATTTCGCATTTTTTCAGATTGCCTATATCTATTTTACTTGATACGTTCCAAACAGGTTCAATTTGTTTTACATCTCCAACTATAATAGCTCGTTTTGCGAGTGAGAAGGTTGCAACTCCCACTTCAGGAGGAACTTGACCTGCTTCATCGACAATTAATAAATCGATAAAATTGTAAAGACATGGATTGTCAAAAATATTTTTTCCGTTTTCTCCTTTTGTTAGAAATTTAAATGAACTGAAAAATTTAGGAGCCATATAGAAAGTACTAACAAAACAAGGAGTTAACATTGCCTGTCTTTTCCATGTATTTGTAATTGAATCAATCCCTTTTCCTTTGATATTCGGATCCTTCAGATCGATCTCAAGTTTCAATAGATATTTACCTTCCCAAAAGTGTAGGGCTAGTTGAAACGCTTCGTGGCGAAAAGTCACATCTAATTCGTCATAAAAACAGTTTGGTTGACCATTTTCTCGTATTTTTTGATATTCAAAATCCCAATACTCAGCTTCTGTTTTCGGGGGATTACCAACAATTGAGTTTTGCGTTTTCCACTCTTTCCATTTTTCAACGGAATCAACAATTATTTTTGCTGTTTTTATTTTCTCATCAATTATTTGAAGTATAGAACTCTGGATAAAGATAAAATCATTTGCTACAGTAATTAGCGAATCTCTAAGTATTCGATTAATCTCTGAGGCTCTATTTTTTAGTGCTGATTCAAATTTAAAATAACAAAATATTTTTCTAAAAAAAGATTCATTTTTAAAGTGAAAAATAATTCTGTCTTCTAGCTGTATCAATTCATCAATATCACTCAAGAAAACATCCTCATTTAATATTCCTTTCAAATAGTATTTCTCTCCTTTGCCGACTTGATATGAATCAGAGAATATTCTTTCAGTATTTAAATAGTCATTCCATTTTAAAGTCGCAGCCTTTAATTTTGATTGAATATGTACAATTTCCTTTTGTAATTCATTTACAACTTTTTTAATATCTGATATTTCAATTCCAAAATGCTCTGTACTTTTTTGAGTAAAAAAAGCTTTTGCTTCTATCAAATATTCGGAATTTTCAATTTTAGCAAAAAGACCCTCACCACTTTGCTTTTTGTAATTGATACCTTTTAGTTCTGCTTCTGTTTTACCATTTGCAGGTAAATAAGTTGCATAGCCTTTAATTTCAGGCAACCATCTTTCTGGTAAATCATCTTCTTTTGTTTTAGAAAAACTATCTATAATATTTGTAACTGCCTGATTATTGCTCGAGCATGCAAGAATTATTGGAGCTTCTTGTCCGATGACAGCACTTTCTACTAATTTATTTGCAACGATACTTTGTAACAATGTGGTTTTTCCTGTTCCCGGAGGACCATTTACAGCAAATACTTTATCATCTGCTTTTAAATAAGTGTATAAACTTTTGCGTTGTGAAATTGAGAGTGGAAAATCAGCTCCCATTTGCCCTACGTGCAAAAAATTAGAATCAATTAACTGTGATACTTCAAGCGGTTTATTTTGAGTGTTATTGTTTAATGCAATAAATGTCTTTAATAATTCAGGTTTCTTTTTCTCTTTCAATATTTTTTCATAAAGCTGAATTATGCCTATTGCAGCATTTATTTCTTCATCTGGCACCAAAATTATTCCGTTGTAAATCGTCTCATAACCTTCACTTGTATAATTTTCAAATTCTTTGTGAATCGTCAATTCGAATACATTTCTAACATAACTTATATAATCTGAATAGTTCTCAAATTCTTCTTTACCAATCGCAGCTGCATTGTCTACGCTTTCAAGAGAGCCAAAGATAAATTCAGTTTTTTCATCTGCTACTGGCTCAAGGTATTTTCTTTGAAATCCAGGGAATGTCTCTTCTGGAATATTTAAACTACCGTCTCTATTTAATTTGGCATAAAACCAAAAAGGGTATTTCGCCTTCTTGTCTTTAAGATAAACTAAATTCTCAGTTGTTGCCTTTATCTTTATTGGTGAAATGAGAATATCCAGTTCTGATATACTGACCCACTTTTCACTATTTTTATCTTCAACGCCCTTTTTCTTATTAATTCGAATCTCTTGAAAATCAATTAAGTTGTTGGCTTTTATAGGATCTTGTATATCTTGAGTATCTATACTGTAATTCTCAATTTCAAAATATTGTTGTTTGTCCAATTTATCAATATCTATGTTCATTTTTATAGATTCGGATAAATTTTTCTTCCAATACGTTAGCCATTTATTATACTCCATACTTTTGTCTCTATGCTTCTATTTTTTTCTATTACCACCAATACCCCACTATGCAAACTTGAAGTTATGTCCACGACTACTATTTCGTATATATGGCATTATGATAGTGTACTTATTCTTCCTTTTTATTTAAAAACTCTCAAAGATAGAAACTATTTTTCACATTCTTACCACCTTTTTTGATTTAATTATTCAATGATAAGTCTGGCATTTTCTCAGTTCGAAAAGCTTGGTAGCTATACGGATGTATATCATTTGTTGAGGGTGGGTTCAGCTAAGTACCCTATATTGTTCCATCGGTTACAATGTGTAGATATACAAGCAATAATAAGATTACTTGAAGGTTATTTTATGATTTTCTTGTTCTTCTGTTTGCAATCCAGAAGAATCTTCCTAAATTTGCAAATCATTAAAAACAACTCGTCAATTGTAGCGACAATTGCATTACATATTAATAAAGCGTTCGCTTTTATTCCTGTTCTTGAAACATCGACACTTTCATAAGCAAATTGGAATAAGTTAGTAAACGCCTGCGTCAAATGGCGTGGGCTTTAACTTGTTACTTTTGCTAGGCAGTCGATGGCCTCAAGAGCGTGACGGGTTAAATAACCCACGCTTTTTTTGTGTCTTGTTGTGATAGCTAACTAACAAAACAATATATATGACGCAATTTATAACGAAACTCAACAAAGATCTTAGTTCCCAACTGCAAAGCATTGACATGGAGGAATCTCATCTTATAAGGAAAGCTCAAAAATCTATCCGCTGCATAAAAGATGCCTTGACTCAACTCAGAGCATTCACTATTCAACATACTTTTAGCGATGATGCTGAAGAAATTCTTTTTTTCAAAAAGACAAAGCCGGAACTATTCAGCAAACTAATTTACTATGTAAGAGTCCTCAACATCGAGAGTAGTAGACCAGTTGGTAGCCGTGAAATACAAATAGGCTATCTACAAGGGGAGCTCAAAAAACTCACTCTCTTTTTCGACGATCATCTTGATTTTTATCAATATTACCGTATGAACTCAACGTACCTTGATGATAAATATTTTATACGTGGTCAGGAAGATCTAAACCTATTTCAGGATACGCTGATGATTTATGTTGATCCGGATTTCTCAACTAGTCACGATTATATGGTATCAGAAATCATTGCTAATGATCGGCTCAAAGTATTCTTGAGCACCGAAATCGAAGCGCTATCTATCAAAACTGAAAATCCTAATTAGTAGATATTGTAGATACCCCACATAATCTACTTCATTAACAACATGTTTCATCTACTGAGCAAAAAAAATGTAAGTATGAATAAATACTCAAAGAGCCCAAAATTCTTTGAAGTAAAATCTACATATACCAATTTAATACAAATAATACTATATTTGTATGTTGATTCAACAAACATAACCTTAAACGGCCAACTTAAACAGCTCGAAAATGGCTCTTACTGAAAAAGAAGAACTGGAATTACTCAGGAATGCATCTAAGCAATCCTTTGAGGTTCTTTATCATCGCTATAGTGGTAAGCTATACAATTTTGTGATGAAGGTATCGAAAGGCGATACTTATATTGCGGAGGAGTTGGTTCAACGCACTTTTATAAAGGTATGGGAAACCCGTGAATATGTAAACCCGGATAAGTCATTTATTTCATACCTGTGCACTATTGCAAAAAATATGCTTCTGAATGAGTACGAGCATCAAACTATTCAATTTGTCTATGAAGAGTATATAAAAATAAAAGCAGCTGTAAATGATGATAGTACCGAAAAAGAAGTTGACAAAAATCTTTTAGAAGAATATATTGATAAACTTGCAGACAAATTACCCCCCAAACGAAGAGAGATTTTCATTCTAAGCAGAAAAGAAGGTCTTACGAATAAATTAATAGCGAAACAATTAAATATATCAGAAAGTACTATTGAAACACAACTTTCGAAAGCTCTTTCATTTATGAAAAGTCAACTACAGAATCACTACGATCATATTTTATTGATACTTTTTGTATTGTCTTTGATTTAACAAATAATAACTTGACTAAGTAGCGAAAAACACATTAATATCTGTATATCATTATATAGTAAGGACAATATGCAAAAAGAAGAATGTATTGAAATATTTGAGCGTTATATTCAGAATAGGGCTAATCAGGACGAAGTGAGGCGTTTAAGTGTTTGGATTAAAAACAATCAGGAAATTTCATTGTGGCTTGAGCAACAAATCATGGCTTCATCATCAACTATTGATAGTGAAGTCAGAATGCGTATGTTGAGAAATATTGAGACTGCAATAGGTTCTGAGAACAAATCTGATAATCAAAAACAAAGTCGGATTCGTTTTCAGTTGAATAAGTGGATGCGGGTGGCTGCCATGTTTATACTGCCCTTATTAACTGCCGGTGGAGTGTATTTTTATATGTCTCGGGAATCTTCATCAGCTCCATTGGTAATAGCAGTCGAGCGGGGACAGAAAGCAAATATTACCCTGCCCGATGGGAGTAAGGTCTGGTTGAATTCTCAATCAAAACTTACGTATTCTGCTAACTTCAATATAAAGAAAAGAGAGCTACAGTTAGATGGTGAAGCTTATTTTGAAGTGGCTCATAATCCGAACAAACCGTTTATTGTTCAAAGTAATGATATTTCCGTGGAAGCATTGGGTACAGCATTTGGAATGAAAGCGTATAACGAAGACAAACTGATATCTTCTATACTTATGCGAGGAAAGGTGCGGGTTACGACTCCAGATGGGGAGGCAATATTAATGCCGAATGATAGAATAATGTATGATAAAACAACACGTAAAAAAGTGAAAAATGCAGTAACTAATGCGACTGATTTTACGGGTTGGATTCATAATGAATTACGGTTTGAAAATGAATCACTGGGTGATATTGCCAAAACGATCCAGCGAATTTACAATGTAGATATTGTATTTGCAACGGTGAAACTCAAAAAACAACGTTACACCGGAACGATCAATAATAATAGCTTAGAGAGTGTTCTTAATATTATAAGTTTGACATCGCCTGTTTTGTTTCAAATAAACAATCAGCAGGTTACTTTATCTGAAAATCCTAAATTGACGGGAAAGTATAATCCTTAAAATACGAAAGCCATTGGTAAATAACAGAAACAGCAAGTTGATATTTGGTTCAGCTTGCTGTTTTTTATTTAAAGAAAAAGTTAAATAAATAATATGAGTAGTGGAAATTTATTGTTGAACTGTAAACCTAATAACTAACAATAAATTCTAATATTAAAAATTGTACTTATGGAAAGAAAAATCATTCCTATTCCTATCAGAAGAACAATGCGGAAGAGCTGTGTTCTCTTGATACTGGCATTATTCTCAGTCAGCTTGAATGCTCAAATTACGGTTGCTGTAAAAAACCAACCGTTGAAAGAGATTTTAAAGGTTATCGAAACAAAAAGTGAATATCGCTTTTTCTATAACGAAGGTCTGAAAGGATTGGACAAAATTACTTCGCTTGAGTTGAATAACGCCACTATCAACCAAGCGATGACTATGCTACTTTCAAATACAGGCATCGGCTTTAAAGTAGAGAAAAAGAATCTCATTGTATTGGTTTCTGAAACTAAGGATAATGAAAATGCTCAAAGAAATGTAACAGGAACTGTAATCGATCAAAACGGTGAACCAATTATCGGTGCTTCTATATTAGATAGAAATACCAAAATTGGAACAATCACTGACGTTAATGGAAATTTTACATTAAAAGTATCAGACCAATCAACATTACTCATTTCATACATTGGATATTCTTCTTTGGAAGTCAAAGTGGGTTCTCAAAGTAAAATAAAAATACAATTAAAAGAAGATGCAAAAAAACTGGACGAGGTTGTCGTTGTTGGATATGGTACTCAAAAAAAGAGTGTTGTAACTGGTGCTATTTCAAGTGTTAATTCAAAAGATCTTCAAGATCAAGTTACTCCAAGATTGGAAGATGCATTAAAAGGAAGAACATCTGGAGTGCAAGTCGCAACAAGTTCAGGTCAACCAGGAGCTTCTTCTACTGTATCCATTCGGGGCATTACATCTATGAATCAATATGCACCTCTTTATGTAGTGGATGGAGTACCTGTGGGTTCACTCGATTATTTAGATCAGGCTGACATTGCATCTATTGAAGTACTGAAGGATGCTGCATCGGCAGCCATTTATGGAACAAAAGGTGCTGCTGGGGTAGTTCTTGTAACAACTAAAAAAGGAGAAGCTGGAGTATTTAAAGTAAATGTCAACGCATATTATGGAACTCAAGCTCCGGCGAATACATTAAGTCTCTGTAATGCAACTCAATATGCGACTTTGCGCAACGAGTCTTTGACGGCAGCAGGATTAGCCCCGGCATTTTCTAATCCAGCATCGCTTGGAACTGGAAGCGATTGGCAATCTGCAATTTTCGATAATAATGCAAAAATACAAAACTATCAAGTTAGTATGAGTGGCGGAAGTGAAAAGTCTACTTTTTATACTTCTCTTGGCTATTTTTCACAAGGAGGAATCGTTGCTCCAAGTATTTCAAACTTCAGCAGAATAACTGTTCGATTTAACTCTAATACTAAAATGAAAAAATGGTTGACATTTGGAAATAACCTCACATACAGCCATATAAAAGGCAGTTCGATAGGCGAGAATACGTATTACGATGATATTTTAACCTCAGCCATTCACCTCGATCCAACCACCCCAATAGTAGTTACCGATCCAGCAGTATTAACGCAAACCGCTTATGCTAACAACTGGAATTATTTGGTAAGAGATCCGAATGGTAATCCTTATGGTATTTCAACTGTTATGACAAATCCTTTAGCTCGAATGGCAATCCAACAAGGAAACTACAATTGGGCAGATAAAATAGTAGGTAATTTTTTCTTGGAAATTGAACCTGTTAAAAATCTAAAAATTCGTTCATCAATAGGTGGTGAACTTTCGTTCTGGGGTAATGAATCATTCACACCGACTTATTTCTTGAATGCAAGTACTCTGAATGAAGGATCGAATTCGTTCACACGAACCAACAACAGGGCATTGATCTATACATGGACTAATACAATGAACTATTCTCACTCATTTGGGTTACATAATTTCTCAGGATTGTTAGGAACAGAAGCAACTCGTAATAGCGATACAAAAGGAACTGGTTTAACATATCGAGGTATTCCTGCTACCAATTTCAAAACTGCTTCTATGAATTATTCAATACCTACTGCTCAAATTGTCGGTTCGGGATACGAAAATCAACCCTACACACTTGCATCTGTTTTTGGTCGTCTGACTTACGACTATGATGGTAAATATATGTTTACGGGAATAATTCGCCGTGATGGTTCATCACACTTTGGTAGTGATAATGTATATGGCTATTTTCCATCAGCTTCTGTGGGTTGGTTAATATCCAAAGAAGGTTTTTGGAAAGAAAACAATATAGTTGATATGCTTAAAGTTCGAGCAGGATACGGAGTCAATGGTAATGATAACTTAGGTAACTTTCAGTATACTTCATTAATCGTCCCTTCAGGTGGTTATATATATGGTAAGGATAATCTTACTACAGGTTATGCTCCACAAACTATTGCAAATCCTAATTTACAGTGGGAGAAAACATCTCAAGTAAATATTGGAGTCGATGCAGTTCTTCTTAGAAACCTTACAGCAACAATTGAAGTCTATAATAAAACTACGACAGGAATGTTGATGCAACCTATAATACCCGCTTATGTTGGTGTTACATCCAGACCTTGGGCAAATGTTGCCTCTATGCATAATAATGGAATTGAACTCGACTTAGGTTATCATTTTAATGTAAGTGGACTTAGGGTTGATTTAAAAGGAAATGCTTCGTATGTAGAAAATAAAGTCACAAATATTGGAGCAACTGAATTTATAGGAGTTGCCAATATGACAGCAAGTTCATATGAAGTTAGTAGAATCGTTGTTGGCCAACCAGTTGATGTATTTTATGGATTTCAAACTGATGGAATTTTCCAAACTCAAGCCGACATAAACAGTTATAAAAACAAATCAGGTGCACTAATTCAACCAAAAGCTGTTCCTGGCGATTTTAAATGGAAAGATATAAACAGTGATGGTGTGATTGATAGTAAAGACAGAACTTATCTTGGGAATCCAAATCCAAATTTCACTTATGGATTTACAATCAATTTGGCTTATAAAGATTTTGATTTATCTGTATTTGGTCAAGGTGTATCGGGTAATAAAATATTTCAGGAATTAAGAAGATTGGATATTCCAACAGGTAATTATCAAACAAGTGCTTTAGCTCGTTGGACAGGTCCTGGTACCTCAAACACATATCCTCGTCTAACAGACAATGACACGAATGGAAACTTCACGAATCCTAGTAATTTTTATTTGCAGGATGGAGCTTACTTTCGTATAAAAAACTTGCAAATTGGGTACAACATACCAACTAAAACTCTAAAAGCTATCCAATTAGATAAAGCACGTATCTATGTTGCTGGAACTAATTTATTCACATTGACAAAGTACACTGGTTATGATCCTGAAATTGGAGGCAGTGCTGGTACTTTTGGAGTTGATCGAGGAGTTTATCCGCAAGCTCGTTCATTTATGTTAGGACTTGATGTGACTTTTTAAATAACATTTAAATTAAAAGAATATGAAAATCAATTTATATTATTGTCTTGTTTTTGCAGGGATATTTGCGCTGTTGACTTCTTGTAGCGACAGTTATTTACAAGTTACTCCAAATGGACAAAGTTTTGAAAGTGGTTACTATAAAACTTCTGATGAGGTTTTTAGTGGACTAGCTGCAACATATAGCAATTTAAGTGTAGGGGTTGGATATGGGCAAGGTTGGTGGTGTAGTAGATTAGGAGCGTTAAATAGCGCTGCTGATGAATGCTATACTGGAGGTGGAGGTGCCGGCGATGTAACTTCCTGGCAAGTTTGGAATAACTACACTTTAAGTGCAGCAGTAGGACCACAATTACAATTTTGGTCTATGGATTATGCCGGAATTTATCGTGCTAACCTCTTACTTCAAAAATTAGATGCATCAAACAATATCAGTGGTTTGTCTGCCGACATGAGAAGTAGATACGTAGCTGAAATTAAAGCTTTAAGAGCATACTACTACTTTGAATTAGTACGTTTGTTCAAAAACATACCATTGCTTCTTACACCGGTGAGTTCAACTGATATGTACAATGTCACTCAAGCAAAGCCTGAAGAAGTGTATGCTCAAATTGAAAAAGATTTGAATGAAGCAATTCCTGTTTTACCTTCAGTTGTTTCTTCAAATGAAAATGGCAGGCTCACAAAAGGAGCTGCAATGGCAATGTTAGGTAAAGCAATTATTTATCAAAATAATGAATCGAGAATGGCAGAAGCTGCATCGTGGTTGAATAAAGTCAATACTTCAGGTGTTTATTCATTGTTACCAAATTACGGTGACATATTTGATCCTGCAAATAAATTTAATTCAGAATCAATTTTGGAGATTCACTACAGTGGTAGCCAAAAAACTGACTGGGGTTCTCCTTTTTTCTTTGGAAATGTATATGTCGTGATGATAGGACCAAGAAGTTATGGCAAGGGTACAGTCGCTTCAGATCCTCAACACACATATGTGGCAGGTTGGTCATTCAATCCAATTATCAAATCATTTGCTGCTTCTATTCATAACGATCCACGTTATAAATATACTGTTGCAGATTTGGATAGTTTAGTTGCGATTAATCAAGCAACTTATGATGGAAATGCCGGTTATATGAATACAGGATTATTTATTCAAAAGTATGCTCCATTAGCAAAATGGACTCCTACAATAGGGAATACGGATTTGAATTATCCAAACGATTACATTGAAATTCGTCTAGCCGACACCTATCTACTTGAAGCGGAAGCATCAGTAAGAGCTAACGGGGGCTCGGTTTCAAGCAGAGCGCAAGAATTGCTTGATGCCGTTAGAGCTCGTGTTGGTTTAGGATCAAAAACTGCAACTCTTGATAATATATATGAAGAACGTAAAGTAGAATTTGCTACTGAAGGACATCGTTGGTACGATTTAGTGCGCACAGGCAAGGCTGCTAGTATACTAGCATTCAAAGGATTTACTGCAAATAAAAATGAGCTTTTGCCAATCCCAATGGAAGATATGAATAACTCGAAACTCGTTCAAAATCCTGGTTATTAAAATTGAGGTGATAGCTTAGGCTGGTTTAGAATATCTATGTCAGCAACAGTCTAAAAGGTCTCCTGTTATAATTACAACAGGGGACCTTATAACTGAAATCTGTTGACAATTTTGAATTTCTTTTAATCGAATCTATCAATAACGAAAACAATAAGAGCTTAATCAAGATTATCGTTACTTTTTGTATTTTTCTCCCTTAATTCAGTCTCAGTACACTCATATTACATTTTTAGAAGAGAAAAATATCCGCAACATAGATGGCTGTGAATAGCTTGACTTCTCTGTAATCAATACTAAATTTTATAATCGCGTTTTGATTTAACTTTTACGTGCAATTTACCTTACTGTTCGTGTACTACCGACAATTGCTCACATATAACTGAACAAATTATAAAAATTGCCATTCGCTACTGTTTATACTTGCTGGGTGAAATCTAATCTAGGAGCATTTGTTCTCGCTTTCATTTTATCTCCGTGCGACAGCTACACTCCGATGCCCCAATAATCATAACCTCAGTCGTGATAGTAAATATATTTTAAATAACAATAATCGAAAGAAATAGCACAATGAAAATAGATCCATTAAAGACCAATAAAAAAAGAAAACCTAAATTGACAGCCTTTATTTTGGTTGTTAATTTATGGGGGATAGCAGCTTTCGGACAACCCTATGCCGACACACATGTAAAGAACCCAATCGTTAAGCAGAATGTCTTTTTTAGTATGGCTGTGGACACAACAACCCCTCCGGCTTTTAATTCCATAAAGGATCGGCTACCGCAACCTTTTTGGAATTCAAGACCCGACGTATTGAAATGCTATTGGAAAACATGGGAAATAGCTTTCTCAAACCTTAAAAAGACGAATCTGAAAAGTGGCTTTGTTTCACCGTTTATTGACCCTGCTTTCAATGGAAATATTTTTATGTGGGACTGTAGTTTTATGACCATGTATGGCAAATATGCTAAGTCGGTTTTTAATTTCCAAAATACATTAAATAACTTTTATGCAAAGCAACATAGTGATGGATTTATATGTCGTGAAATACGAGTAAGCGATGGCACTGATTGTTTTGAACGTTTTGACCCTTCCAGCACCGGTCCTAATATTATGCCATGGTCAGAATGGGAGTATTTTTTAAACTATAACGATACCGAACGGTTGGCTAAAGTATTTCCAGTGCTTTTAGCTTATTACGAATGGTTTAATACATATCGTTCATGGCCGGATGGCACTTATTATTCAAGTGGATGGGGTTGCGGGATGGATAACCAACCTCGGATGCCCAAAAACTTCAATGCTGCATGGAGTCACGGATTTATGTCATGGATTGATATCTCCTTACAGCAAGTTTTATCAGGAACTATTTTAATAGAAATGGCAAATAGACTGGATCGCAAAGCTGACGTTGCCTCAATAGAGAAAGAGATATCGAGTTTGAACGACTTTATTAATTTTAAAATGTGGGATGCAAATAAGAATTACTATTTCGACCGTTTTCAAAACAGTACTCTGTCAAAGGTAAAAAGTATTGCATCCTATTGGGCATTATTATCAGGAACATTGCCTAAAGATAGGGCTCAAGCATTTGTCGGGCATCTTGAAGATACAACAATGTTTGCCAGATTGCATCGTGTTCCGACATTGTCGGCCGACAATCCTAATTTTGATTCTAATGGCGGTTATTGGAATGGTGCTGTATGGGCTCCTACTAATTACATGGTTCTGCGTGGTCTCACTAAATATGGGTATGATTCATTAGCCTACGAAATTGCTTCAAACCATCTCAATAATGTTGTGTCGGTTTTTAATAAAACAAATGATCTCCGTGAAAACTATGCTCCCGATAAAGTGCAAGGTAATGATGGTAAAAACTTTGTCGGCTGGACAGGACTTGTGCCTATAACCGACTTGTTTGAATATGTTTTTGGCATTAGACCCAATGTCCCTGATAACACTCTTTTAATTGATGTGCGCTTGATTGATGAATATGGCGTGAACCGTTACCCTTATGGTAAATCCGGATTGCTGGATATTCATTGCTTGAAAAGAAATAAAGATATTGAAAAACCAATTCTAATAATCAAAACAAATGTACCATTAAAAGTAATTATAAAATGGAGAGGGGGAGAATTAGTTAGAAACATAGCATCAGGTAATACAAAACTATAACTCCGAAAATAAAGAAACACTACTATTATTCCAATGTATTTAAAAAATAATAATTATATAATGAAAATGAGAAAACAGTCATTACTTCTTATGGCTACATTAATATATGGCAATCTGTCTGTTTCTGCGAAAGAAGCTGGTAACCAGACAACAGCAAAAACTGCAAAACAGTACACAACCTCTGAAACTGGGAATTTGCGATTATCCTATGTAGGAGAGCTTCAGTTCGATGATAAATATCAACCGGTAGAAAGTGAAACTACTATTTTTGTCAATCAAAACAAAAAGTTCCAGACATTATTAGGAATTGGTGGAGCAATAACCGATGCATCAGCCGAAACATTCGCCAAAATGCCTACCGCAAAACAGAAGGCATTCTTGAAATCCTATTATAATTCAATAGATGGAATTGGATATACATTGGCAAGAACTACAATTAATAGTTGTGACTTTTCGAGTGATAGTTACACATACGTTGAAGACAAGGACATGGCATTGAAAACATTTAGTGTGAGTCACGATTTAAAATACCGTATTCCGCTTATCAAGCAAGCCATTACCGAAGCAGGTGGAAAACTAACATTATTCGCAAGCCCATGGAGTCCTCCGGCTTGGATGAAAGATAATAACAATATGCTGAATGGTGGAAAGTTGTTACCGGAATATTACCAATCGTGGGCTAATTATTACGTAAAGTTCATTCAGGAATATCAAAAAAATGGTATCCCTGTTTGGGGTATTTCTGTACAAAACGAGCCAATGGCAAAGCAAATATGGGAATCGTGTAATTATACTGCAACTGAAGAAAAAGATTTTGTAAAAAACTTTCTCGGTCCCACGCTTTGGAAATCGGGGATGGAGAGTAAAAAAATTATTATCTGGGATCATAATCGGGATTTAATGTTTCAGAGAGCATGCGATACCTATAATGATAAAGAAGCCTCAAAATACATTTGGGGCATGGGATTTCACTGGTACGAAGGCTGGAGTGGAGGTAAACAACAGCTCGAAAATGTACAACGTGTAAATGAAGCATATCCGGATAAAAAATTACTTTTTACAGAAGGTTGTATCGAAAAATTTGATATGAATAGGCTAAATGACTGGAAACTTGGAGAGCGATATGGATCATCTATGATTAATGACTTCAATAATGGTGCGGTGGGTTGGACCGATTGGAATATTTTATTGGACGAACAAGGTGGCCCTAATCATGTTGGCAATTATTGCTTTGCTCCTGTTCACTACAACACCAAGACGGATGAATTAATCTACAACACTGAATTTTATTACATAGGTCATTTTTCTAAATTCATCAAGCCTGGAGCCAAAAGAGTTTCGGTAGCTTCGAGCAAAAGTACACTTATTGCCACAGGTTTTCAAAATGTAGATGGAACAATTGCAGTGGTAGTAATGAATCAATCAGATAAAACCGAAAACTATTTTATTTGGGTGAATGGTAAATCTATAAAATCCACTCTTCCCCAAAGGTCAATTTCCACATTTGTAATCGAATAAAAAGAAATAATTATTAATAGTCTAAGGTAAATTGAAAAAGAATCAAATAAAGTAGAAAAAACTGGAATTAGTTTTTTGGTTGATTGTGTTGTTTCTTTTGTTTGCCCCATTCGTCAGAAATGGCAAATGGGGCTTTTACCAACCTATTTGAATATGTTTTTTGGATTAGATTTAATGTAATCGATAATACTTTCCTGAGTAGTTAAAATGATAATCAAATTTTATAGCATAGATAATACTAAATGAAAAAAATGAAAGCAGCTTTGTTTTTTCTGATTGTAGGGGCAGGATTGCAGATAAATGCACAAACTACAAAACCGATTTATTTAGATAACTCGCAACCGATAGAAATGCGGGTGGAAGATGCTCTTTCGCGCATGACGCTGGAAGAAAAAGTGGGATTATGCCACGCACAATCGAAGTTCAGTTCGTACGGTGTACCTCGTTTGGGCATTCCTGAGATTTGGATGAGCGATGGTCCTCATGGTGTTCGCGAAGAGATCCAATGGGATTCGTGGAGCAATGCCGGATTTACAAATGACTCCTGTACTGCCTATCCTGCGCTGACATGTTTGGCGGCTACCTTTAACCCAGCGCTTTCGCATGCTTATGGTGTTGCCATTGGTGAGGAAGCGCGCTACCGCAGAAAAGATATTCTGCTAGGTCCAGGTGTAAATATTTACCGTACACCGATGAACGGTCGTAATTTCGAATACATGGGTGAAGATCCTTATCTGGCTTCCATTATGGTGGTTCCTTATATTCAGGGTGTGCAACAAAATGGTGTGGCGGCTTGCGTAAAGCATTTTGCGTTGAACAATCAGGAAGAGTGGCGTGGGCATATCAACGTGAACCTGAGCGATCGTGCATTGTACGAAATCTATTTACCTGCTTTTAAAGCAGCAGTGGAAGAAGGAAAAGTTTGGTCTATCATGGGTTCGTATAATCAATTGCGTGGACAACATTGCTGCCATAATGATTTATTGTTGAATAAAATTCTGAAAGACAATTGGAAATTTGACGGTGCAGTTGTTTCAGATTGGGGCGGAGCGCACGATACCAAAGAAACTGCTTTGAATGGACTTGATATTGAGATGGGAAGTTCCACGAATGGTTTGTCTTCGAAAGCAAAATTCGGATACGAAGATTATTACCTGGCACAACCTTTTCTCGATTTAATGAAAAAAGGAGAATTTCCCGTATCGGTTGTTGATGATAAAGCACGCCGGGTATTGCGTTTAATTTTCCGCACGGCTATGACTGCAAATCGCCCTTATGGCCGTTTTGTTTGTGCCGATCACAGTGAAACTGCCCGTAAAGTGGCTGAAGAAGGGATCGTATTATTGAAAAACGACAAACAATTCTTCCCTGCTCCAGCGGGTAAATACAAGAAGATTGCCGTTATTGGTGAAAATGCAATACACAGCGTAACCGAGGGTGGTGGTTCCTCTACGTTGAAAGTAAAATACGAGGTTTCTCCCCTGGATGGATTTATCTCCAAATATGGAAAAGAGCATGTTGTTTATAGCATGGGATATGCTTCCGGTCCGTCGTTGTGGGATCGCGAAGAACCATCAAAACTGAATGCAGATTCATTAATAAAAGCTGCGGTCGAAACGGCTAAAAATTCCGATGTAGTTTATTTTGTAGGTGGATTAAATAAAAATCTGTTTCAGGATGCTGAAGGTAGCGACCGCAAAACTTATAATTTGCCTTTCGGTCAGGATAGATTGATTGAAGCCATTCTGAAAGTAAATAAAAATGTGACGGTAATTTTGATTAGTGGAAATGCTGTGGCTATGCCGTGGGCGAAAGATGTTCCGGCCATTGTACAAAGCTGGTATTTGGGTTCCGAAGGCGGAAATGCCATTGCCAATGTACTTACTGGGGCGGTAAATCCATCGGGTAAATTGCCGTTCTCTTTCCCTAAGAAGCTGGAAGATAATGCAGCTCACTCATTTGGCCGACTTTCATATCCTGGCGATAGCATTAATCAATATTACAAAGAAGATATTCTAGTCGGTTACCGTTGGTTCGATACCAAGAAAATTGCTCCGCAGTTTGCTTTCGGTTACGGACTTTCGTACACCACTTTCGAATATGGCAAAATAGCTACTGATAAACCAGCGTACAAAGCCGATGAAACCATCAAAGTATCGTTTACACTGAAAAATACTGGCAAAGTAGATGGTGCAGAAGCCGTTCAGGTATATGCAACCCAAACAAAAGCATCGGTTATGCGTCCGGCTAAAGAGTTGAAAGCATTCAAAAAAGTATTCCTCAAAGCAGGCGAAACCCAAACCGTGTCGTTGGAAGTAAAAGTAAAAGATTTGGCATTTTATAACGAGAAAACCATGTCGTGGACTGTGGAGCCAGGTGAGTTTGTATTGCGCAATGCTTCTTCTTCTGCTGATGTAAAAAGCAGTGTGGCAATTCAGGTAAATATACCGTATAATTCCTCTATTCATCAGTAATCATACTCTGAGTCATTTATGGTAAATATATAACAACGATAATCGTAAGTGTTATGTTAGTATAGGATTGACGGATAAAGTCTATTGAGTTTTACTCTTGTACTTTCATTTGTAAATTGCCAAATTATTTTGGCAATTTTATTGTTTCTGTGATTTTGACATGTTCCAACTTCGATTGTTACTTTCTCAATTATTACAAAAATCTCACCTTTTATGAAAAATTTTTCTTTAAAACTCAATAAAGATCTAAGCAATCAGTTGCAGATCATTGATTCTGAAGAATCAAACATAATAATCAAAGCTCAAAAATCTATTGTTTGCATAAGAAGTGCTTTGAGTAAGCTAAAAGCATTTGTACTTGAATCTAATTTTAAAAATGAAGACGAAGAGATTCTGTTTTTCAAAGAAATCAAACCGGGAATATTAAGTCAGCTCATTTATTATGCTAAATTAAATAATATCGAAAGCAAAAGGCCAATAGGAAGTCTTGAGATTCAACAAGACTATCTTCTTAGAGAACTGGAAAAACTCACTTTGTTTTTCAATAGTCACCTTGAGTTCTATCGCTATTATAGAATGAATTCAACATTTCTCGATGATAAATTCTTTGTCAGAGGGAGAGAAGATTTACATTCTCACCTTGATAATCCCTTGATCTATATTGATCCTGACTTTTCAACGAGCCAGGATTACACGGTTGCGAAAATTATTGCAAATGATCGTCTGGAAGTATTTTTAAAAACCGAGTTAGATGCTTTGTCTATTAAAGCTAATAATCCCAATTGGGTGCAACTTGGGAGTTTGGAAAGTACCCCACTCCAATGGACGGATAATAAAACTGCATTAGTAGAACTCATCTATGCACTTTATGCTTTCGGAAGTCTAAATAACGGTCATTGCGAAATTCGTGAATTGGCATCTTTTTTCGAACAAGCCTTTAATGTGAAGTTTACAGACATTTATCATACGTATATTGAAATAAAAAACCGAACTAACCCTGTCAGATATATTGATAATCTCAAAGCTGCCTTGCTTCGAAAAATGGAAGAGGATTGTTGAAAATTAAATCTTTATGTAACTGTTTTTATTTCTAAGTTTAATAGTCATACTCTATTTTAATTCCCCCATTTCGGGGGAATTTTTTTATACCCAATTGGGTCGAACTTGGGGGTATTATCCGCTAAAAGTGACCAATTTTGCCATTATTAACTACAACCATGAGTCTAATATCTTGACTCTTGGTTCTAAAATCTAAAAGTATGGCAGAATTCAAAATCTCACTTCAGCAGACACTCGCTCATGAAGGCGAATATGTCAACGATCCTGTTGATTCAGGCAAGGAAACCTATAGAGGCATCTCACGTGCAAATCACGGCAATTGGAAAGGTTGGTACATTATCGACCAGTATAAAATCAGAGCCAATTTCCCTTTCAATCTGGCAAACAATGCCGATTTGGAAAAGCAAGTCGAACTTTTTTATCTGTATGAATTTTGGTTGCCTTTAAAAGCAGACCAAATTCAAAATCAAACAACAGCTGACTCAATCTTTGATTTTGCAGTAAATGCCGGAATCAATACAAGCATTCTGCTGATGCAATCCATTATTGGTACCAAAGCCGATGGACTAGTGGGAGAGCAAACCCTAAAAAAACTCAATTCATTAGATTTCGGTTACTTCCAACCAGCCTTTATTGTTGCCAAAATCTCCCACTACATTTCCATTATCAAAAAACGTCCCGCCAACAAAAAGTACCTCTATGGTTGGATTATCCGTGCATTAGAATATCATTCTAGATAATTAGCATATTTTCAAATTAACTCATTTTCAAATTAGCATTATGGAAGTAATCACAATTGAATCCAAAGCATTTAAAGACCTAATGGAAAAGGTCAATACAATTGCCAAATTTGTAGTCAACTATCAACCAGAAGAAATCAACGAAGAAGAAGCTTGGGTAGATGGTTATGAAGTTTGTACATTCTTGAAAATAAGCGAACGTACCCTTCAGCGCCTTCGTACCAAAGGGCTTATTTCATATTCTATCATTTCAGGCAAAACCTATTACACCATTGCGGAGGTAAAACGCGTGTTGAAAGAACGTTTAGTAAAAAGTAATCAGGAAGCACTTGACAACTTAATCGAAAGCCACAAAACCTATGTTGAGCAAAGAAGAAATACTCGCACGGACAGATAAAGGCTTGAATGTCTTCAAACATTACCTGCCGTTTCCATTTCGTGTCGGGCGCAATTTCCTCAATCCATTGTACGAAGATAAAAAAGCTTCCTGCAATGTCTATTTCGATAGGGCAAATGATCAGTACAAATTGAAAGACTACGGGAACGACAACTACAGCGGGGATTGCTTCAACTTCGTTGGAAAAATACTGGGAACTGACTGCCGTCATGCAGACAGCTTCCTTGAAATCCTCCAAAAGATCAATCAGGATCTAACTCTCGGTATGGAAAACCCTTCCTCCATCTCTTTTCCCTCTCCTTGGGAGAGGGTGGCCGAAGGCCGGGAGAGGTCAATGTCCCAATCGTCCTCAATGTCCCCAATCTTAGAAACAGCACCCGAACAACCCAAACCAATCAAACCGTTTTCCATTAAAGTCAAACCGTTTTCAGAATTAGAACTGACTTATTGGCAACAATATGGAATAAGACAAGATGTCTTGAAAAGATACCAGGTTGCCTCACTAAAAGAATTTGCTTCCGAAAACAACGAAGGTAAACCTTACAAGTTGACACCCTCCGATAAGGAACCGATATTTGCTTACCAGGGTAAGCGATACCTGAAACTTTACCGACCTTTTTCGACTGTTCGGTTTCAGTATGCGGGTGATCTGAGCGATAAATATTGTTTCGGTTTGGAGCAGTTGCCACCAAAAGGAAATATCCTTTTTATCACCGGTGGGGAGAAAGATGTATTAAGTCTGGTTTCAAAAGGCTTTGCGGCAATATGTTTCAATAGCGAAACATCCAACATTCCCCAAAGTACAATCCGGAAACTGACTTACCGCTTTAAGCACGTTGTTATTTTATACGACTGTGACAAAACGGGCATGGAAGCATCTGCCAAACACGAGCAGCAGCTCACATCCCTTGGAGTGAAACGAATGATTCTTCCCCTAAAGTGCACGAAAGATGAAAAAGACATTTCCGATTTCTTCAAACTCGGAAATAGGAAGGAAGATTTTCAAAAGCTATTCATTCAATTTCTTGACACTATCTATGCCGAAACCATGGCAGTTTTAAAATCATGCGAAATAGATTTCACCAAACCACCAATCTCAGCCGAAATGATAATTTCAATCAATAACGTCCCGCTTGGCACACAAGGTAACTTATGCTGTATCACAGGAGGAGAGGGGACAGGCAAGAGTAACTACATCTGTGCATTAGTTGCAGGAACGTTGAATACGGAAGACGATGATATAGATACCTTGGGAACTCATATCAAAGCCAACCGGCAAAGTAAGGCAGTTTTGCTTTACGATACCGAACAGTCAGAACTACAGCTTTACAAAAACACCATGAATAGCCTCAGACGGGCAAAGCAGAAGCATTTCCCCGAGAGCTTCAGGGCATATTGCTTGACGGGCATGTCCCGAAAAGAACGACTTCAAGCAATTATCCAAAGCATGGATAAATTCTTTTATGAGTTTGGCGGAATCCATTTGGTAATTATCGACGGAATAGCCGATCTAATCCATTCGGCCAATGATGAAGCCGAAAGCATCCGGATTGTAGATGAACTCTACCGGCTGGCCGGAATATACCAAACCTGCATTGTCTGTGTGCTACACTTTATCCCGAACGGGTTAAAGCTCCGTGGACACTTAGGTTCGGAACTTCAACGAAAATCCGCTGGTATTCTCTCTATCGAAAAAGACGACCAACCCGGAGTCTCGGTCGTAAAAGTATTGAAGGTGCGCGATGGCAGTCCGTTGGATGTACCGCTTATTCAATTTGCCTGGGATAAAAAAGAAGAAATGCACGTCTATTTGGGCGAGAAAACCAAGGAAGAAAAAGAAAAGCGCAAAGAAAACGAACTGACCGCCACCGCCAAAACAATCTTCGCACAGAAACGCTACTACACCTACCAGGAACTAACCGATAAACTGCAAGAATACCTCGACGTAAAAGAACGCACCGCCAAGGGTTATATCAAATTCATGCGCGAAAAAGACATTATCCTCAAAGATCCTTCAAAAACAAGTTATTTTGTGATTGGGCATGGGTAAATATTCTATTACTAATATTCATCCATTTTAAAAGGCATCATTGCCCTTTAGGTCAGCATGACAGAGTCAATCATTCTTTTACCCCGGCGGGGTTAAATATGCTTAACCCCCAGTGAGCTTGTGATACTGGGGGAAGCCAACACCCTCTCACACCAACCCCGGACGGGGTTGAACAATACGATTTCTTATCATGTAATTATCTTTCAAATATCTATGCATTATTTTCATATTTTGTATGCATAATATCTGATTTTCGCAATTATCGAATTGCAAATGTAAACTACCTCCTCACTTTGTCTGCCACGTCTCCATTGTCAACCTCAAAACAATCTCTTCATATATTTTGGCCGCGATAATATCCGAAAATCAGTTATTTTGTCGTTAAAAAACAGATTACTTTTTATTTTCTCTGTTTTTGAAATTGTGCACAAATTCCAGATTAAAAAAGAAGTAGCAAAAGAATATAACGAAATTAGTTAGCAAGTAGAATGAAAGATCCGAAACTTTGAATCTTTTAATTGGTACATTCACTATTTTTCTTATTCTCAAAATTGCCGTGTTAAAGTAAATGTGTATTTTTGTAGAATATATAATCTTTAAATCTGTTTTATGAAACTTTTTTCCAATAATAAGACCTTCCACGAGTTTCAATTTAGCTCAGAATTAGATTTTGCAAAAGAATGTTGTATTTGATCATCTATATGATCTGATTAACAATAAAATAAGAATCAATAGAAAACAATATATACAATGCCTAAATTAGAAGTTCAGATTAAAGATAACAAGATATTTGCTCCCTTATCAGGTAAGTGGTTAGTGACGAAACCAGAGGAAAAAGTGAGGCAGGAATATATTTGCCGATTGGTGAATAACTACGGCTTTTCGTTGGAACAGATGGCGCAGGAAGTACAGGTGAGTAACTCGCAACGCGGGCAAGGACGTGCCATGGCAGATATAGTGGTGTGGCGAAATGCAAAAGATAAAAACGAGCACAATAGTCCCATTATCGTGGTAGAGTGCAAAGCTGAACACATAACCGTAAGAGAAGAAGATTATTTCCAGGGCTATAACTATGCCTCGTGGGCAAGTGCAGACTTCTTTGTAACCAGCAACCTAAAAGAAACCCGTATCTTCAAAGTGCTGAAAGGAAAAATACCGAAAAAACTGGAAGAAATTGTAGATATACCCAATGCTGAAATAGCAAGCAATAGCAAAAAGGTAACAGAACTGTTAAAGCAAACCAAAGCGTTTACGCGCGATGAGTTTTCCAAACTGCTGTTTAAATGCCACAATATTATTCGCAATAACGATAAACTTTCGCCGGAAGCAGCTTTCGACGAAATAAGCAAGATTCTGTTCATCAAGATTCGTTACGAACGAAGCAATACCGGAGCACAGATTTTTTCGGAAGAGGAGTTTAAGAAGGCACGCGATAGCTATAATAAATACAAGCCTAAAGATGGTGCTGAGTTTTATCAGTTCTTGTTTGAACAAACCAAAGAAGATTTTAAGGATGACGATTTGTTTGAAAACAGTGAGATACTCCGTATTCGTGAAAATAGCTTTGAAGCCATTGTAAAGGAGCTTCAGATATATAATCTCTCCACTACGTCTGATGATGTAAAAGGGATAGCCTTTGAGCAATTTCTGGGTAAAACATTCCGGGGCGAGTTAGGACAATTCTTTACACCCCGTACCATTGTTGACTTTATGGTGGAAGTACTCGACCCGATGGAGGGCGAAACTATTTGTGACCCCTGTTGTGGGAGTGGTGGTTTTTTGATTAAAGCTTTTGAGTTTGTACGATCCAAAATAGAAGCCGAAATACATGCAGCCAAAGAGAAAATTAAAGACAAATATTATAACGAGGACTACGAAAAAGCCAGCGAAAAACAAAAAGCGGAAATTGATGAAAAGGTAACCGATTTGTTCTCGAAACTGAATGCCGAATTAGATATTCATAACGATAGAAGCCGGTTGCGGACGCTCTCGTACGACTGTATATATGGCACCGACGCTAACCCACGTATGAGCCGTACTGCCAAGATGAATATGATTATGCACGGTGACGGGCATGGTGGTGTGCATCATAACGACGGATTACTTAATGTAAATGGAATATTCGAAAATCGTTTTGATTTGATACTGACCAATCCGCCTTTTGGCTCACGGGTAGAAAAGAGTTTGAAAATTACAGAAGCCGACAAATATACCGACGTGGCACGTATAGCTAAGTATCGTGAGCGTTATGGTGCAGCCTATGACCAAGCATTGAAACAGGTAAACGACAACATCGGTAAATCATTATTAAGCTTGTACGAAACAGGTGATTTAAGTACGCTTACCGAAGTACTGTTTATTGAACGCTGCCTGAACTTGCTTAAACCAGGTGGACGTATGGGAATTGTATTGCCCGAAGGTGTATTAAATAATCCGATTTTACAAAAAGTACGCGACTTTGTTGAAAGTAAAGCGAAAATTCTACTCATAACTTCTATCCCTCAGGATGTATTTATTGCAAGTGGTGCTACCGTAAAACCAAGTTTACTATTCTTCAAAAAATTTAGTGAAGCAGAGAATACTCAATACATGCATATTGCAAAACTTGCAGAAATCGAGATGAAAAATAGATATTCTGAACAGATAAAAACTTTAGACGAAAAACTAAAAGACAAAACCCTTACTGTTACAGATAAAAAGAATTTGAAAGCAGAGCTGAAGCAACTGGAAAATAAAATGGCTGTAGAAACAAAAGCATATATCAAACAAGCTTTTGATTATGAAATACCGATAGCTGAAGTGAAAAAGGCGGGTATTAGTAGTACCGGTGCTGAGATAGAAAATGAATTAAAACCATTGGCACAAGAATTTATTACGTATGCAAAAACAAAACAGTTGTGGAAAAATAAGTTTGAAACTGTAATGTACGACATTACTTCAGATAATCATATTTATAGAATCCCGATGACAAGTGGTGTTGCGGGTGAGCCACAAGAGTTTTATGGAAAGTAAGATGAAAGAAACAAAATCATATTTAAAGTTTTCAGCACTTAGTAAGATTGTTTTCTGGGATTTTTATTCTTTAAGTAATAAAAATATCATTCAGTCCAGATTTCCTATTGTCCAATTGAAAGAAGTTCTTACGCAACGAAAAGGATTTATAACTATTGATGATTCCATTGTCTATAAGAGATGTCGTGCGCAAGTCCAAGCAAAAGGTATTATTCTGAGAGATGAAATTATTGGCAAAAAAATAAAAACAAAAAAGCAACAGGTATGTAAAACAGATGATTTTCTGGTTGCTGAAATTGATGCAAAAGTAGGAGGGTTTGGAATAGTACCCGATTATATGGAAAATGCGATTGTAAGTAGTCATTACTTTTTGTTCGAGATAGATAAAAAGAAACTTTTACCGGAATACTTAGGCATCGTAGTGAAACAAAATGATTTCTTCAAACAGATTAAATCAACTGGAAGTACAAATTATGCAGCCATAAGACCTTACCATGTTTTGGATTATGTCATCCCTTTACCTTCAATTGCTGAGCAGATATTGTTAATTGAAGCTTATATTCAAAAGCTTGAACAAGCAGAGCAGTTGGAGAAAGAGGCTGAAAAGTTGGAAAAAGGGATAAATAAATATATTATTGATAAACTTGGGTTAAATTTCAATATTACGATTAATCAGAAAGGTTTAAATTTTACGAAATCTTCATTATTTGATAGATGGGGTGTGGATTTTCTATTTAAATTAAACAGTCTCAGGTTTATAAAAGAGGGCAAATACGATACAAAGAAAGTTTCTGAAGTACTTACAACCTTTCAATATGGAATTTCAGAAAAAGCATTTGTTGAGCCAATTGGGCTACCCATGCTAAGAATGAATAATATATACAAATCAGAATTGGTCATAGATAATCTGAAATATATTAATTCGATAGAACTGTCAAAGCTCCCTAATTTATTATTAAGCAAAGGAGATTTGTTGTTTAACAGAACAAATAGTAAAGAATTAGTAGGAAAAACAGCAATTTTTGATTTAGAGGGAGAATACTTATTTGCTTCTTATCTTATACGGCTTAAATTCGATACGAATAAAGTGAATGTATATTACATGAGCTATCTCTTTAACTCATGTATTGGTAGGGTTCAAATCGACATGACAAGTCGTCAAATACTTGGTCAAGCAAATGTAAATTCAAAGGAATTACAGGAGTTTATTTTTCCGATCCCCCCATTAGATATTCAAAATGAAATAGTTAATGAAATTGATGGTTTCAAGAGGAAAATTAAAGCAAATCGAGAATTATCTGATAAGCTAAGAAGCGAGGCTATAGATAAATTTGAAAAGGAAATATTCAATTTATAAATCTCATTTTTATGAAGCTAAAAAAGATATACATTCAGAAGTTCAAAATATTAGATAATTTAATCATTGACTTTTCAAATGATTCATTAAATGATATAAGTGTATTAATCGGCGAAAATGGAGCTGGTAAAACAACTGTCTTTGAAGCAATTCTAGAGATTTTTAGTTGTTTGCTTTTCGACTTAAAAAGTAAATTTACTTTTTCGTTAGAATATTCAATTACAAGAAATGAAATTTCTTTAGATTCTACGAGTTGGGGAACTTCTAATACTGTCAATTTCGATGTCAAAATTGAAGGAATGATAGATGATTTTTTGTTAATGTCAGTTATATTGCCTAATGGAAAAGTACTTGGGTCAATTAGTGAAATTAATACAGATGTTGCATTAACTCGGTTATATTCACATCTCCCATCAAATATTTATAAAGTAATACCCGACAATATAGTTGTATATTATTCGGGAACTTCAGATGTTTTGAAGAATGTAGTAATAAAACATATTGATCAATTTAAAACAAACTCCAAAAAGGGAATAACCAATATTCCGCAAGTCCTATTCTATTACGAACCTACACTTTTTAAGATTGTATTACTTTCTTTACTATCTTATGAGTATGGTGATATCCCAAGCTTTTTGAAAGAAAAAGCAAAGATTGATCAATTATTGAGGGTAAAGCTCTTTTTTAAAAGACCTTCGGGTAGTAATGCGAAATTAATTGATCAATGGAACACTCAGGGACAAGCAAAATTATTATTTGATTTTCTCGATGAAAAAAGGGAAGTGTGGAATACAGATAAAAGAGGACAACTTGAGATAAATTTTAATGTAACTCTTAATAGCCATGAATATGTATTTCAATTGAAAGATCTTTTCAGAGAGGAAAGAGAATTATTTAATGTGTTCTATGCATTGTATGTTGATGACTATTTAGAAGATATTGAGTTCCAATTTGCAAATGGCGATACAGTATTCAATAATCTAAGTGAAGGAGAACAACAAGCAATTACTATCAGAGGTTTGATTGAGTTATTATCGGAAGAAAACTCACTTTTCCTATATGATGAACCAGACACTTACTTACACCCTAAATGGCAGCAAGATTTTTTAGGCGAAATCTATCAGTTTAATAAAAGTAATATAAATCAAGAGGCAAATTTTCTGATTACGACTCATTCGCCGATGTTATTATCTACGTTTAAAAATGGTGATATATTTTCACTTCAAAATGGGAAGAGCTTTTTGTTTAAGGAATCAACTTATGGAAAAGAAATAAATACAATTCTTAAGCAGACTATGAATTCATTAACCAGAGTAAAAGAGATAGATGATAAGATAATTAAAATTGAAAAATATATAAATGAAAATAGGTTTGTTGATGCCAAAGAGTTAATACTAGAATTAGGAAAACTCATGGATGATAGTGACGATGCACAAATTATTAGATTATTATCAATTATAAAGCGTAAAGAAATAATAGGAAGATGAGGAAGATTGTCAAAACGTCTGCACCTGCTAATTATATTGCATTAATTACTCAACTACAATACAGAGAACAAGATATTTTAGCAGGTGTACACCCTGGAGCTATAGGAAGAGATTTGTTTGATAACCTTAAACTTAATGCAGAGTATAAACTATTGAAAAGACAACTAGTAGAAGAGCAGGGATATATTTGTTGTTATTGTAATTGCAGGATTGGCATAACTGGTGAAACCACAGAGCATATTTTGCCAATTGATACACACATACAATTACTTGCAGAATATAACAATTTGTTAGTTTCATGTAATCATAGTCGTACTCAAAGGCATACTGATAGAACATATCCTAATCATTGTGACGCTAGTAAAAAGAGCGATATCTTACCTTTGACTCCTCTCAATATTATTTCAGATTGCTTATTTAACTATCAAGTATCTGATGGGAGTATCAGTTCTTTAGATAATGACTGTACAGATGTAATTAAGATACTGCAACTAGATTGCTCAAAACTCAGAGATAATCGACTTTCTGCATTGAATAACATTTTGTTTGATAATTCAGGCCAGTTGCTTACTCAACATGAATTGGAGTTAATCTTTGAAGACATTGATAAAAAAGACTCTAATGGAATGTACCATCCATACTTTAAATGTATTGAATATTGTATTTATTGTTTAATATAACAATCTATGAACAATAATATCATAATGGGTAACGATGAGTTTATACTCTATATCCGCAAGCAATATCCAAACTGTCAAATAAATACTAAGGATTTGGGACGTTTTATCTGGGAGTGGATATTAGAACATGACCTTAATGCAAAACAGGTAATTGAAGATATGCCTTGCATTTGGGAAACAAAAACCGGAACAAAAAATATTAATGAAAAGAAGTTGCCAAAGACTGCAACCCAATTTGTGTTTGAAAGAAGTTTGTTGCCCGAGTTATATGGATATTTGGATGAGTTAGCAAGTAAATAATAAAATGTATGAAAAGAAAATTCACAACAAACTCACGTCTGGTAAATGAGTTGTTTGCCAACTATATTAGCACCTTTGCTGCATTTTGCGAATTGGTCAACAATTCATTACAAGCAGGTGCAAAAAACATATGGATAGATATTGATTATACCAAAGATACTGAATTGCATCCTTTGCTAATAAAAGCGATTAGTATTAAGGACGATGGTTATGGAGTGCACATGAGTGAGGTGCCTCATAAACTGTTAGATATAGGTACTGCCAATAAAGACGGAGGCAAGGGAATTGGACGTTTTGCAGCTTTACAACTAGGTAGAACTGTATCTATAGAAACAGTAGGGTATTCTAATGTTGAAAAAAACTTTTCGAAAGTTATTATTCCGATCAAATTTGAAATGTTTGGGAAAAATCTGAATGTAACAGATGTAGACATTGATACACAAGAAGAAGTACTCGGTTCAGATTCTCATAATACCTATTATAAAGTTTCCATTACTGATCTGTATGATTCAAACACGACAGATTTAGAACCTAAAAAGAAAATTATTGATAAGTTCCTAAAAGACAATATAAAGGATTCTATTTTTGAAAGATATCCGTTGAAGATCTTCAACAAAGAGGTAAGTGTATATATCAATAAAAGTAAAATTGATCCTTCTGATTTTTTAGTAGATGAACCAATTAAGAAATCAGTTGATTATGATGATAAAAAAGGGAAGCATCATAAAGTGCTTTTTGATTTTATGCATATCAAAAAGATACAAAAGATTAAGATTTTTCTTACAACGAAGAATGCAGGGATTCAAACCATAGCCACAGGTTTTGAGTTTGAAGCTAATTGGCTTAGCCCTAAAATAGGAGGCTGGTTTATTTATATTCATTCAAATTCTCTCCCATCTGATATGTATAGAAATATAGATTTGGATGGTTTGGATGAAAATATCAGGCATTACAAAGAATTCCTTAAACAGCAATTAAATGATTTTTTCAAGGAGAGAAATAAAGAATTTGACAATTTTTTGGATAAACTTAAAAAGGATGATTATTATCCATACAAGGAGAAACTATCCAGTTCTCAATCCAAAGTATTATTGTTTGATAAAGTTGCATATCTTGTTGAGGACAAATTTCAACTTTTAAAAGAACAGAATAAGATTCGGGAGATGATTTATCCATTGATTGATAGAAGTTTGTCGAATGGTGAATTTGAGAACATTTTAAAAACCATGCTGAAACTAAACAATAAAATGGTTGCCAAGTTTTCAGAACTTCTCGAAAGAACAGATATGGAAGATATTATTGAATTTTCGGATAAAGTATCTCGGAAAATGGAAGAATTAGAATTTCTGGATAAACTTGTATATTCGGAAATTTCGAAGAATGTGAAAGAGCGGAAACAACTTCATAAGGTTCTCGAAAAAATGCTTTGGATTTTTGGAGAAGAATACAACGAATCTACTCATCTACTTTCAGATAAAGGTCTTACTCATAATTTAATAAGCTTACGAGAAAACACATTGATTTATAAAGCATCAAAGAACGATGATAATATAAATGATATAAAAGAACCAAATGTAAAATCAATCACAGACTTATTCATGTACTGTGATAGAATTATCGATCAAGATGTTCGAGAAGTATTAATTGTGGAGCTTAAAGCTCCGAAAGTGAAGATTAGCCCAAAAGAAGTTAGCCAAGCGATGAAATATGCACGAGAAATTGAGGAGTTGGGTGTTTTTCCAGATGGCAATGTTTATAAAATACTTCTAATCAGTTCGGAAATTAATAGTCAAATAAAATATGAGATGAATGGACGCAAAAAAAACAACAGCAATCCATATTTATATCATCGAAATGACAATGGGAATATTGAAGTATGGGTTATGAAGTGGTCAGATATCCTGGAAAATCTAAAAAGAAAGCTAAAATATATGGCCAATGTTTTGAATATAAAAGATGTTGATGTGCAAGAAAAGGCTACTAAAGACTTTGAAGAAATAGATTTTAGTAAGGTGTCATCCACTTTGAAAAAGGTAGCAGTTTAAAAATGTTCGTATTATTTAAAAAGACGCTTTAATAACATGTTCTAAATCAGTACTAATGTCGGACGTAAACCTAAAATACAGCATTGAGAAATTTGAACTCAAACGTCAACTTGATGTAGCACACTTTCAACACTTACAACACTTGTAACAAGCGTTTGTAAATGACTTCCCTGTTGATGTAATTCAAGAGCTTCAAATAGATGGATATATTGTTGGCAAGCGTTCGAATAGCACTTTTTGTAATAGGCTAGAACGGCAACTTGAGGTTATTGGTAGAATGAGGGGGTCAACCTCTTCCAAGTTTGTTGTTTATTATGGGGTTAATGGCGAGGATAAAGAACATAAATATCGTTTCACGGCCAAATTAGGGAAAGTCTCCAATGAACATGAAGCCTTTTTAATAGTTAAAAATGAAATAATTGAACTCATAAAGGCAGGTAAAGAAAATAACAGAATAGCAATTAAATCTAATCGATTAGCTGATTTATTTAAATACAAAATTCTTGGTACTTATTTCCCAACAATATACTTGAACCTTTATTCTCAAAGACATTTAAACTTCTTTATTGGAGAATTGGGGCTTAATCCAAGTGGCAACACTGTGTTGGAGAAGCAAGATGCATTATTTGAATTTAAAAATTCAGACTCAACAATGCAAAAATGGTCTAACTATGAGTTTAACAGTTTCCTTTATAATGTAATTGGTTACCCTCCATCAAACGACGAAGAGGAAAAAGCAAAAGATGCATTACCTCCAATAGATAAAGTAAAACCAGTATTCGTTCAATTAGATATTTTACAATCCGACAAAACAGGAAAACCAAAGCACGGCGGTGCGGGTAAACCTGACTACGAAGAACAGCAAGAACGAAACAACAAATTAGGTAAACGAGGCGAAAATATTGTGTACAACATGGAAAAACACTTCTTTGCTGAGCATAATTTTCCAATTAAGGAACTGGAACATTCCTCAAAAACCAATGACCGTCTGGGATATGATATAAAATCACTTGATGAAAAGGGTAATACGAAATTCATTGAAGTAAAAGCGACCCGAAAACAAATGGGTAATGCAAATTTCATTATTACAGATAACGAAAAGGAGAAAGCAGAATCCCTTGAAAACTATTACATATATATTGTTTTTGAGGCGCATACACTTACACCTAAGATATGGCAAATTAAAGAACCGTTTAAAGAACACCAAGATAAATTTTTGCTAACTCCAATTAATTACCGGGTGGAAATTACTGTAAAATAAATATTATGGCTGCTCAAACAAATATCAGGATGGGAAATGATGAATTTATCCTTTATATCCGCAAGAATTATAATTGTTCGTTGTCTAATGACCAATTAGGGAAACTAATTTGGGAATGGATTTTAGACAACTCCAAAGGCATTGACAAAGAAAAAAACATTGTTCACAATGTACCTTGTCATTGGGGTGATAAAGGTAATTTTATTGCTCCAAATAACCTTCCAAAAACGGCAGCTCAAATAACTTTTCAAAGAAGCATTTTGCCTGATTTATATAAATATTTGGATGAGTTAGGAAGTAAAGAGTAAATTATAGGTATGAAAGAAAATGAGGAAGATGAAAAAACATTCTTGATTGTTTTGGTTATAGTGCTTATAGTCATTATTTATATTGCCACTTTAGGAAATGTGAATATAGGTGACGGCATTAAATTTCCGTCGGAATTCAAAGATTCTAAGGAAGAAGCAGAACGAAAACACAAAAGACTTGAAGCATTAGTAGATAAACAAGAAGCACTAAAACGAAGATTAACTACTCGATTTCAATTTGTCTATTTCTTTGTTCGCTTGGTATTCGTGGGTCTTTGGGTAGGGATGATTATTCTCTTATCAGTGTTTGGGCTAGTTAGTACTTTGAGCGATATTTTAGATTGGTCGGAAGCATTTCTTTTAGTATTATTGGTTGTAAACTTCCTGACATTTGGCACACTCACAAATCTTGAAAATTTCATTGATATACTAAAAAACAAGATTGAGAACTGGATCTACGGGAAGTATATTAAAGTTAATGAAAAGATAGATGCAAATAAGAATGAGTTGAAAGTAATAGAAACCGTATTAGAATAATTATTAGGACAACTAAATAAACGACATACAGAAACATTGGTTTCTTTCAGTGAGTCTTTTGGATTATTTAAATATAAAATGGCAAAGAGAATAAAACCTCAACAACTTTATTGGTGTACGACATACGGGCACGAAGAGGACTGGTTTATACAGGCCACTTCACAAAAAGAAGCTCAAGAGGTTCATGCTTGTGGAGAGGGTTTCAATTTAGATTATGCAAAAGCAAAATATATTTGCGATATACCTTTAGAATTCTGCGAGAAAGAGTCTTGCTGGCCAATGAATGAAACATTAATTGCACTTGGATTTGAATATTTGCAGGAAGGTAGTCCGAGAAGAGTTCGCAAAAATGGTGTTGTGTATACTGAAGGTACTTACTTTACAGCTGTTCTTCCAACCTGGGATCAATTTAAACAGCCAACATTATATTTGCTACATGCAAGAACTACCACAAAGTTTAAAATCGGATATACTACAAACCTGGAAAATAGGATTAAACAATTAAGCTCTACAAACCCCTTTTATCTTGATATCATGGAGCATTTAAATCATCCGGATGCTAAAAAGTGGGAATATGCTCTCAAAAAAATATTTATTGACTATAGAACCAACAATGAATGGTTTGATTTTGACGACGAAGGGCAAATCAAATTACGAAAAGAGTTTGATAAATATCGGAAAATATGTGTAGACTATTCAAAAGAGAACGACTAATTCCATAGAGTTATCTAATAAATCAATAATATATGAATATAGATTTTTTTAGAAAATCGTGTGTCAAAATTACAGAACAAATTAAAAGTATTGGTGAGTCAGCTGTTATAGACGGTATTGTAGATGTGGACCGATACATGAAGTCTCATTTAAAAGTAATGTGGATTCTGAAAGAAACAAATTCAGAAGGTTACTGGAGTATTGTTGATAATTATAAAGATCATGAGTGGCTAACCAGATGTAATGGATTGATGTCTATCAGACGAGTGATTTATACATCGTATGGAATAATGCACCCTGAAATAACCGACTGGAAAGATTTTCCTTGGTCATATGAAGAAAAATGTCAGGATGCTCTCAAAGATATCGCCTTTGTCAATATCAATAAATTGCCCGGGAGTGCTACTGCAGATGATGAAATTATCCAAAATGCATACCACACTAACAGGGGACTTCTGAAACTACAATTTGATATATACAATCCGGATGTTGTTATTTTTGGAAATACTCTAAAATATATAGATACTGTTGACTTTGATGGCGATTTCAGCGATTCAAATCGAAAAAGAACTGAAAAGACTGATACTCATTATTATCCAAGCAAGCATCGGTTATATATAAACGCTTGGCATCCCAGTTATTTTAAAGGGATAATTGATGAAGATTATGTGATGGATATCGTCAATATTACAAGAAAATGGAATGACGAATGGAGAAATCAATACACGGAAACAAAGGAAAAAATAAAGGACTCTATTCTTGAATAACAGATAGCAAATTTGCACCCGCTGGTGCACTTTTGTAAAGTGTGCCAATACAAAGCTATCAGAATCAAAGGGCAGGTTTCACCTGAAAGTAAATTGCGGACAGCTCCGCAGGGCAACCACCGGCAGGCAAAAATCCTCACCCTTTCTCGTCAGCTCGCTGAGCATGCCGAAGTGCAGGGTTTGCACAGTCTTTTTGCCTGCCTCCGCGCAATCCATCCTACTGTTGTTTTTTTCTGTCACACTTTTTGCAATCAACCCACATTTGGCACATTGCTTTTTCTCGTTCCTCAAAAAAATCAATAAGCCAATCCACCCAAAAGGCAAAAAAGACGTTTGCACTCCAACCGCCACCACCGTGCTGCACTTGCGCCAGAAAAACAACAACTCAAAGCTATTATACATAACAAGTAGTTATATTCGATCCCCGCCTGACGGCGAAACAACAGGGATAAATATAACCTAATTATGTATAATAGCCGCACAAAATCAACGCTTTTGCCCCGCTCCGCTGCCCGAAGAGCCTCAGAATTTCCCCACCACCCATCAGTTGTGCAGAAAATAAAAAACATTTAGTTGCTTGTTTATCCATGTGCTTGCAGTATATGATTTCCATTTTCGCTCCATTTCGTTCCAGGAGCTGCGTTCGTTCCTCACGCTGACCCCTGATACTGCATTACACTTTCATTCCAATCATACACTTCAGCACCCCACGGCTTCAGTAGTCTCCTTCCTTTCCATTTCGCAAGCTCCATTCATGCTGTCAGTCACTACCCAAGCCTTTTTCCAACCCACACCAATGGCCTGTTTTTGTTTTCTGTGGCGAGTTTGCCCCGAAGAATAAAGACCTCAATATTTCCCCACCTCCCTGTAGTTGTTGCAGTCACTTTTGGCAATCGTTTATTATTTCATGTGCTTGCGGTCGGTGCATTCATTCCGACTCCATTGCGCTCCGGGAATTACGTTCGTACCTCACTCCAAACCCCTACGCTCTATTATGTCTGCATTCGTGCATCCACCTCAGCACCCCGCGGCATAAGTAGCTCCTTTCTCACTCCACATGTTCCGTTCTTTTGTCACTACCCATGCCATTCTCCCACCCATTTCCAGCGGTTGCCTTCGTTCCTCCGACGAGTAAGCCCCATTAAAAGTAGTTTAATTGTTTTCTAAATTAATGGCAGTGCATTAGTTTTGTGCCTCCTAAAAAACAGAACTAAATAAACAACATTACTTGTTATGATGTGTGGTAGAGAAATCCCACAAATACTCATTAGGACATCTAAAGCAGGTTTAAACACAACAAACTATTATGTTACAAAAAGTTTCAACAGATGCCGGCGAATGTTGGGCAGTTATTTTTCACAACAACTCTTCACTTGAAGACGTTCAAAACATTCAAAAAAGTTTAATTGATTTAATGTCAGTTGCTACGCAGTCAGATTCATTTGATAGTGCAAAAATGAGTTACTATTGGGTTCTTACGTTATTGGACAATATGATACTATCTGATGATCAAATGTTAGAATATGAAAGGTTCCTAAAACAGAGAAAGGAAGTGTAATTTATGGCGGGGAATTTTTAGATTCCCCGTTGTTTTGATTTAAAACTTCAAAAGTAACATGGATTTTTCGAGTAGATTATTTACCGACAAAAAAATAAAAAATCTAGCAAAGATAAGGCGACCGACACAGACCCACGCTTTGGGCAGTAAAGGTCGAGCACTTCGTGTTTTCGCCATAATCTCCACACTTCGTTTCTTCAGGTAGTATTTTGCCGAAAAACCTTGACAGCCCAATCCGGCCGCCTAAGAAGATGGCTATATTTTTCTTTTTTTTCTTCTTCTTTTTTTCTTTCTCTTTTCTGGGGGTAAAATTATTTACGGGCGCAGTAGCTGCTTTTAGTTTTTACCATTTAATCCCAGGGGCATGTGTACATTTATTATCAAATCTTATCGTCCGGGCGTTGTTTATAATATGCCCCATTTCTTCATTTTGAATAAAGGAAATAACAGCGGCAAGCCTTTGCTTTCTCCTTGTCCGAATTGCTTCGTTATTCAATTTAAATGCGAAGAAGAAAAGGAACAAATCTATTGGCTGTTGTATAGCTTATGGCAGTCTAAAGCATTTTATCCGCTGTTGCGGGGTTCGGTTATTCCCTTTGTGGTTCTCAGGGATGTAAAGTCTTGCCTTTTGGATGGTTTAAATAAGGTGGCTGAAAATCCGGCTCAGTTTGAAAAAGCCGTGACAGCTCTCCGAAGTCTTGAAGCCATGGAAAAGAAGTTCAGACAAAATCTGAAGCTGGTTCAGGATGCTAAACACATGCTTTTCTATAAATACTTGTAAAGTCCGGGCATAAAAACGCAAATAGATTAATAAGTAACTTTCGTATTTTACTTGGCAGTAATTGACGGATTATTGTCATTTCAGACACAATCAATAGTTTGTAACTTTGTATCGAAAAAAAACAACTAATCTCTAAAAAACAAACTTATGATTAAAGTTGCGATTAATGGATTTGGTCGGATTGGACGTCTGGCTTTCCGCGAAATTACAAACAACGACCAATTAGAGGTCGTGGCAATTAATGATTTAAGTGCTCCTTCAATGCTTGCATATTTGTTGAAATATGATTCTGTACAAGGAACATTTAAAAGGAACATCAGTCACACTGAAAACACATTGATTGTAGATGGTAAACAGGTTGCTGTATATGCCGAGCGAGATCCGAATAAATTACCATGGAGTGAACTCAATATTGATGTAGTACTCGAATGTACTGGAATTTTTGAATCCCGTGAAAAAGCTTCAGCGCATTTAAAAGCAGGTGCTAAAAAAGTAATCATTTCAGCTCCGTCTGACAAAGATGTAAAAACAATTGTTTTCAATGTCAATCATCAATTACTCAATGCTACTGATCAATTGATTAGTTGTGCTTCGTGTACAACTAATTGTTTGGCACCAATGGCAAAAGTGCTGAATGATAAATATGGAATTATTGCCGGACAAATGACTACTATTCACGCCTATACCAACTCTCAGCCGTTGATGGATACTCCAGACCCAAAAGTGAATTATCGCAAATCTAGGGCTGCAGCCGATAGCATAGTACCTTATACTACAGGTGCCGCAAAAGCCATTGGATTAGTTATTCCCGAATTGAAAGGTAAACTTGACGGATCATCCCAACGTGTTCCGGTACATTCAGGATCTGTTGTAGAATTCTTTACTTTACTCGAAAAAGAAGTGAGCGTGGACGAAATCAACAGAGCCATGCAAACAGCGGCTAATGAATCGTATGGATACACCGAAGATCCTATTGTTTCAGCTGACATAATCGGGATAAGTTATGGTTCGCTCTTTGACGCTACTCAAACTAAAGTTGTAACAGCCGGAGACAAGCAATTAGTCAAAACTGTTTCGTGGTACGACAATGAAATGTCATTTGTTTCACAAATGGTACGCACAACAGCTTATTTTGGAGCATTATAAAGGAATTATTTATCAATACTTATCAGGGGTTTACTTTAAACAAATCCCGGATAAGTATTATATTATAAAATTGCAGTGGTGAAATTTCGTCGATAATCGCTCGGAGTAGTTTTCATGTGACGCAGAAACAGACGACGCAATCCGTCAGCATTTCCAACCCCACATTCATTAGATATTTCGTCTATTGTCAATCGAGTTTCCTCCAACCGTCGGCGAGCAGTTTCGAGACGCATTTTTTCAATATATTTTGCCGGTGTGACACCTGTTTCGCGCAAAAATACCCGTGCAAAATTTCGAGGGCTCATTAATACTTTTTCTGCCAGGATTTCTACGGTAAGTTGTTCATCGAGATGATCAATTATCCAATCCTGGATAGTTTGGATAGGTTCGTAATCAACTGTTTGATGCATCAATGCATTACTGAATTGCGACTGATTTCCTGGGCGTTTCAGATATAATACCAAAATTCGTGCTACCATCACTGCAACATCCCGACCAAAATCTTCTTCAACTAAAGCCAACGACAAGTCCATTCCGGTAGATATACCTGCCGATGTGTATATATTCCCATCTTTTACGTATATCGGATCTTTTTCCACTTTTACATCAGGATAAAGTCTTGCTAGTTTATCACAGACTTGCCAATGTGTAGTAGCTTTTCGTCCGTTAAGTAAACCGGCTTCTGCTAAAATGAAAGCTCCTGCACAGATAGATCCTATACGGCGAATCTTGCTGGCATTTTCTTTTAGCCAATTCAATACAGGCTCAACAACAATATTTTCAGGATTATATCCTCCCTTTCCGGCAAATAGAACAGTGTCTACCTCATAATTAATTGAATCTAGACCTCCTTCGCAAACAATCGGCAACTGGGAAGAAGTATTGACAATGTGTGATGAATCAATTGACAGTACATGTGTTGTATATGATTCCTTTATTGCAGGAAGATACTCTTTTATATAATCTGCTGTCTTTGCAAAAACTTCAAGTGGTCCGGCCACGTCAAGAATGGAAGTCATAGGTGGAGCTATGATTACAATGTGCTTTGTCTTTTCCATAACACTATCTTTTATTACACAAAGATAGTGATAAATGGCAGAAATGTACCTAAAACTGAATTTTACGCCATTCTGTTAATTATCATCTGAGGTATAAAAAAAGTAAACTCAAATAATTGAATTAAATAGAACGAAATCGGAAGAATTCAATAACATTTTTGTGTTTCAACTTTCGTCGTTCCCTTTTAAGGATTAAGGCATAAAAAAAGCCTCCCTGCCGGGAGGCTAAACTACAGAAAAGGTTACCACACCATGAAAGCAGTAGATTTGAGTATATATTAGTTCCCTTTTTTGGGGTTCTTACGTTTAATAAGATTTTTCAAAAGCAATGAAACTACAAAACTCACAACAGCGCCCACAACGGCAAGAATAAGAGTCCTTACCAGGTCTTCTATAAACACGTTGCTAAACACTGATAGCAACATACCGCCGCAAGTACCGGCATACACTTGGCCGTCGCTGTTTGTTTCAATGAGTTTCATTGTTCGATTCAGTTTTGTCAGTAGTGTCCACTGCCGTTTGACTAACGGCTGTCACCACTCCGCCAGCCAATATTACATATCCGGCTGCGGCAACCAGTCCGGCTGGAAGTGCTATGGGTGAAGCTAAAATTGCTCCACCGGCAGCTGCCAGAGCTAAACCGATTGTACGTAGGGTTTTGAAAAACTTAGGAGTGGGTGCTTTCACTCGTTGTACAATGTTCATTTCATTCGGATTGCTAACTGTAGCGTTATTATCTTTTTCCATAAATTTTGAATTGAATTTTAGTTTTAGATTCTACCTCTCTAAGAATTAAAGCCCCTCCTTTGGAGGGGTTGGGGAGGTCTTAAACAATTTCAACAATAGCCAACACGTTGTAGGCATTGTTATTCAACGAATAATCTACGTTATTTACCGATTGAATAAAGTCAATCGACAATAGAATAAATTTTGTTCCGGCAAGAACAGGTACAGCTGCAGGTTTGATGGAGAGAGGTTGAGCCGCAGCATTTATTGCTATACGAATAGGGTCAGAAACCGCAATTTCGGAATCTCCGGTTAAGAAATCCACGCTTGCATAACCACCTTTGAAAATGATATGGGTAGCTCCTGAAGGGATGCTGATATCATTTTGTGGATTGATTGAAGCAATACTGATTTCACCGGTAGCGATATTCACTTGATAAGGACTATACAAAACACCTCCTAAGACGGAATTGATGTTGAAGTTAAATCCTTTCAATAATAACTTGGCTTCGGCTTTTGCCATGCCTTCAGCTGCGCTTCGTTCACCCCTGGCATTGGCTTCGTCCATGTTTTTAATCTGTGCCATAACCTGAGTGAGCCTTGCGGTTACACGTCCATCCGATGCATCTTTGCCTAATACCCGAACGGCATCACGCAATAACTTTCCTGCTGAAGCTGCATTACCAAACTCAGCACCATTTTCACGGGTTCGGGCAAATCCCGGATCATTCGCAATTCGCGAAGCATCCACGCCACCTTTTTCCCGGGCAAGATAACCATCTTGTGATTTGTAGAACGTAATTCCACCGATGGTTCCTTGTAGTTTTAGAATACTTTTTTGTTGTGCCATAATTACTATGTTTTTAAATTATTGGAACAAAAGTATAGTTGTAAGTTCCTATTTATGACACAGGTACTTCCGCCTTTGTCTATCCTTTCCGTTTTTTCCAAAACAGACGTATTTGAGTATGCATTAAATTTGTATTTTTGCATAAAATAGTAAGAGAAATGGAAGTAAAACGTATTTGTATCTATCCAAAAGATATCCAACGTATCACCGGAAAGAGTGAACGTTACGGAAGGTTGTTGCTTGCTAAGATAAAAGAATGCAACGAAAAGGAAGAGCACCAGTTCGTAACAGTAGATGAATTCTGCCGGTACACAGGATTAAAAATTGACCAGGTTGCCCCGTTTATTGCGGGATAGTTCCTCATGTGTGGATGAAGTAGGACAAAGCCCTATCAACGCCCTACATAGTGTATGAAAAAAGCCGTATTGATGCAACAATACAGCTTTCATTCAAAACCTCTCGAAATACTCTCTATTACTCTTTCAGAATAAATCCGATCGGATTCCTCGGTTTATCTTCCAATTCCTTTTGGCTTGCCAGTTCCGTCAACGCTTGATAAATATCATTGAATTGCATATTGGTTTCTACCATAAACTCTTCTAACTTACGGTTTAGTTCCACATAACCTAGTGCATATTGGCGAAGTATAACAAATGCCCGGATAATTTGTACATTCACTTCTATCGCTTTTTCGCTTCGTAACACGCTCGAAAGCATGGCTACCCCTTGTTCTGTGAATACAGTCGGATTAATATAGCTATGTTTAAGGCTCTCTGGAAACTGGTCACAATTTGTGACCAGTTCATTCCATTCTTGTTTTGTAAGCTCAAACATAAAATCGGGAGGGAAGCGATTGACATTTCGCTTTACCGCTTGCTTCAGTACTTTGGTTTTCACTTCATATATATCTGCCAGGTCAAAGTCCAGCATAACACGAAGTCCTCTGACCTCAAAAATTTTGTTTTGGATAAGTTGTAATTCCATATTGTCGATTATTGATTGATTTACAATTGAAAGGTGTTTTCCATTTCTTTGAGTTTCTCTGAGAGAATACCCATATCATGACCGATTTTATTATCAGTTATTCTGGCATAAATCTGAGTGGTTTTAATATTTGTATGTCCCAGCATTTTCGATACTGTCTCAATGGGTACGCCCTGTGATAAAGTTATGGTTGTGGCAAAAGTATGTCTGGCTAAGTGATTAATCAACAGGCAAACGATAATTAGCAAAGCGGAGCAAGTAAAACGTAACTTGTTTAGAATGAATAGAATTTCTTGAATTTGCCACTTTTCTAAAAAGTAGAGTAAGGCAAAATATAGCAGTATTTCCGTTACCAATTCGTTAACCGCTCGGTTACCGAATCTAAAGAGGTAACTAAACGCAAAACAAGGAAGCTATGGTTGGTTTTTTATTCATTGATTCACAGTATTTTGCATAACAAAGGACGCTTATATAACAGGTAACTTTGCCGTCAGAAAGTTGACGGCAAAGTCCATAAAATTATAAGTGTTATGAAAACAGAAAAATTCAAGGTTTTGCTTTACCTCAAAAAAAGCAGTCCTGACAAATCAGGCAAAACTCCCATCATGGGAAGAATCACAGTTGGACGATCTATGTCGCAGTTCAGCTGTAAACTGTCGTGTACTCCTTCGCTGTGGAATCCCCGTGAAAGCCGTTTGAACGGTAAAAGCCGAGAAGCAGTAATTGCCAATGCTAAGTTGGATAAGTTAATGTTGGCAGTCAATAGTGCTTACGATGCTCTTGTTGAACGGAAGCAACCATTCAATGCAGAAGCCGTCAAGGATATGTTTCAGGGAAGCATCGATACACAAATGACATTACTGAAACTTTTCGACCGCCTCACTGATGAGCTCAAATCCCGTGTAGGCATTGACCGTGCGGCAGGCAGTGTTTCCACTTATACTTATACCCGCCGAGCTTTAGCCGAGTTTATCAAAAAGAAATTTAATGCTTCTGATTTAGCTTTCGGACAGTTGAACGAGCAATTTATCCGAGATTTTCAAGATTTTGTTTTGGTGGATAAAGGTTTGGCGATGGATACACTACGCCACTATCTTGCTTTGCTGAAAAAAGTATGTAAGACAGCCTACAAAGAGGGACATTCGGAGAAACACCATTTTGCCCATTACAAACTGCCCAAGCAAAAAGCAAGTACCCCTAAAGCACTCAGTCGTGAAGATTTTGAGAAAATTCGCGATCTTGAAATAGACGGAAAGCGAATATCTCATATCATTACACGCGATCTATTTCTCTTTGCTTGCTATACGGGTACTTCGTATGCCGACACAGTTTCAATCACTGAGAGCAATCTCTCAACGGATGATAACGGTGAACAGTGGTTAAAATACCATAGGAAGAAAAACGAGTTGCTGGCACGGGTTAAATTGTTGCCCGAAGCCATTGCTCTTATTGAAAAGTACAGAGACGATAACCGAGAAACGTTGTTTCCTGCACAGCATTATAGAACACTTCGTAATAATATGAAAAGTTTGCGGGTTATGTCCGGAATGACGGAGGATCTCGTCTACCATGCCGGGCGGCATTCCTTTGCTTCTCTGGTTACACTCGAAGAGGGTGTGCCAATAGAAACGATCAGCCGAATGCTTGGACACAGCAATATAACGACTACCCAGATATATGCCCGTGTCACTCCGAAGAAGTTATTCGAGGATATGGATAAGTTTATTGAGGCTACCAGCGATTTGCAACTAGTTCTATAAATCAACAACAAAACATTTAAAACCGAAAAACAATGCGCAGCACATTCAACATACTATTTTACATCAATAGAAATAAAATAAAAGCGGACAATACAACGGCAGTCCTGTGCCGAATCAGTATTGACGGCAAGCAAACCGTTATCTCAACAGGCATCTACTGCAATCCCGAAGATTGGAATGCCAGGAAAGGACAGATCCGAGATGAAAGAAGCAACAACAAGCTGACAGCCTTTAGAAATCGTATCGAGCAATCATACGAAACCATTCTTAAAGGACAAGGTGTTATCAGTGCAGAATTACTAAAAAATACGATTGTTGGAATCAATACAGTTCCGAGCTTTCTATTACAGGCTGGTCAAGCAGAACGGGAGCGATTGAGAATACGTTCACTTGAAATTAATTCTACATCAACCTATCGTGGTTCAAAGACCACCCAAGCTAACTTGCTTGATTTTATCCGTTCAAGAGGCAAAGATGATATTGCCTTTACGGATATTACCGGGGAGTTCGGCGAATCGTTCAAACTTTTTCTAAAACGGGATTTGGGGTATAATCCGAGCCATGTCAACCACTGCTTGTGTTGGTTGAACCGACTTATCTATATTGCCGTAGATCAGGAGATACTTAGAGCCAATCCGATTGAAGAAGTTGCCTACGAAAAGAAAAATCCGCCTAAACTTCGACATATAAGTAGAAGCCAACTAAAACAACTGATGGAAACCCCAATGCCCAATGAGTTACAGGAATTAGCCCGAAGAACATTTATATTTTCATCATTCTGCGGACTTGCTTATGTGGATGTGCATCGGCTTTATCCTCGCAATATCGGCAAAGCTGCGGATGGCAGACGATATATAAGAACAAATCGGGCAAAAACCGGGGTGGAGTCATTTATCCCGCTGCATCCTGTGGCGGAACAAATATTGTTGCTCTACAATACCAACGATGATACCAAGCCGATATTTCCGCTTCCTAAACGTGATATTATTTGGTTTGAGATGAACGGAATAGGTGTGGCATTGGGTTTTATAGAGAATCTCAGCTACCATATGAGCCGTCATAATTTCGGAACTCTCTTACTTTCAGCGGGTATATGCATTGAGAGCATAGCCAAAATGATGGGGCATTCCAATATCAGCAGTACACAAATTTACGCCAAAGTAACAGATGATAAAATATCGGAAGATATGGACCGACTTATCAAGCGAAGAAAAACGATGCAGAATAACGCAATTCAAACCGTACAGCTATGAAAAGAACAATAATTACAATCAGCGATAATGGAGCGGTAACTGTTCCAAGCAATACAAGAATGACCATTTCAGAAATTGCAGAACTGTTAGGTAGCTACTATCAAACAACAAAACGAACTATCCGAACTATTGAGAAATTAGGCATTGCCAATGGTGACTACTCCATGCGCTGCACTGTCGATGGGCAAAAAGTGTACCCTGAGTATTACGGATTAGAAATGATAATAGCTGTTGCTTTTCGGGTGCAGTCGCATATGGCGGAAATATTTCGGAAGTGGTTGCTTAGAATGCTATCTAACGCTAAAATCCCTGAAATACTGATGAGGTCTATTCAAAATCAGATATTGAATTGACCGATCTTTTCCACATACCCACGGCAGGTTATCCAACTTGGGTAGCCTGCCGTTTCATAACGGTGTAAAAGTTATTTCCCGTCCAACTTCGGTTATTTCCCGCTCATGGCTTTCCAGCCGTTTGGAGGGGCGGAAGCCCACGGGAATAACCGGTTGTCCGAGAATAACTTTTGCAGTAAATGGCTTGTCAGACCACGCCATTACTTAAACTTATCCCGATAGCCTTCTTCCAGCATTTTTTGAATGTCACTTTCCCTATACAATATTTTCCCACCTAACTGTATATAAGGAATTTGACCATTTGTGCGGTAATCCTGAAGTGATCTTCGGCTGATTTTCAATCGCTCTGAAACTTCCTTGTCAGTTAAGAATCGTTCGCCATTCAGGGTTGGACGTTGATTGGTGAGAACATCCTCTATTTTGTCAAGCATCCGTTCGAGGGAGTGAAAGAAGCCTTTGACTCTTTCGTTCTCCTTAGTGATAATTTCGCTCATGTTATTTCATTTTTAGTTTATGAATGACTTTTTCCACATCTTCGGGCTTGTAATAGATCTTGTGATTAATTTGAGTGTAAGCCAACGTGCCGTTGTCCCGATAAGTTTGGAGTGTACGTTTGCTGATATTGAGAATTTGGCATACATCCTGATTGTCGAGCCATTTTTGTAAGCTTTTGTCCTGACATGCGCACAAGGTTTCCACTTTTTGGGCAAAAGCCTCGAAACGCGACATCATCGCTTCAAAAGTTTGAGCTTCAATATTTACGATTTCCATGTTGTTATATATTTTAGCGTTTAATATTATTTCCGCTTCAAATATATAATAAAAATCGCGTTAAAATCCAATAAATCAGGCGGTGGCAGCTTGTGGCTGCAAATGTCTGGGGTTTCGGAGACAAGCCCGACTTAGATTGAGTGCAATTTTCCAGTAGAAAGAGAAAACAGCCCTCAATTTTCATTGAAGACTGTCGTTTTGAATCAGGTATATTACTCCCGTATAAACTTCCTGAACTCTTCATTTTTGATGGAATCGTATGGGGCACTCCCCTCTGCCTGTTCAAAAGCTAACAGGATACGTTCCTGTGCATTCGGCATTTTGCTAATAATGTCTTGCAATAAAACGGTGTCACTCAGCTTAAACGCTGTTTTTATGACAGCTTCCTTTGTTTCCGCGTTAACGGATTTACCGGCAATTAAACGCCCCAGCTTTTCAAGCTCCTCATAGCATATTCCCGAATCCTCTTGATCCATCTGCCGTGCTCTCGAAATAGCATTAATAAAGTTTTTCTGCATCAGTTCATCTATTAGCCTCTTGCTGACTAGCGTACGAGCTAACTTAACACGTAGTTCGTAGCTTCTGTCCTCCACGTAAAGCTTAGTTTTCTTACATCCAGACGTTATTGAGGCGATTGTCTTCTTGCATAACTTTAGCGTTTGCCCCAAAGTCGTATCATAGATTATCCTTAGAAGCCTGTGGTGCATTTCTCCGAAAGCCCTGCGAAGCGGACTACTCAAGAGCATCCCAGCCCAAAACCAAAGACTCACCAATACATAGAATTTTATAAATGTTTCCATTATTCGGTTGGATTAATATTGTTCGTGTGGTATATAGTATCAATATCCTCCTTGAACGTTTCCAAGTGGTTCAGGATAATATTTTCCACATAGCTGCTAATGGTCGCTTTCGATTCGTCCATCAAGTGAACGATCCGCATGAGCCGTCGATGAGTCGTAGCCGTTATGTAAAGCGGTTTGCGATTCGTGAAGTCGATTCGATTGAAGAACAAACTTTGATAGTCCACCTGGGGTTTGCCTCTACGCTTATCAGCGGGTTTAGTGGACGGTTCTTCATGTATCGGTACGAAAGACTCTACTTTTTCAAGCACTGTAACTTCCATAGTAGGTTCAACGATAGCCAAACCTGCTTGCTTGGGTATATCCACCATAACATCATCTGTTGCGGCTTCTGCCTTTTCAGCAGGTTTCAGCTCTTTTTTGATTGGAGTTTCTTTTTCTTGCGGTTTCTCCAGCGGTACACCTGCATGTACTTTTGAGCGAAGCTTATCGAAATTATTTTCTGCTACCATTACAATTGAGGTTTAAGGTGGATAATTTCGGAAATCTCATCGACCAGTAAATCCAGATTACTGCCTTTGAGCAAACTTTTGTCAGCAGGAAATATGGTTGACAGGAACACCGCATCGCTTCCCTCAATAGATTGCTCCTTGTCATAGCGAACGGATTGAGGAATGGCAGTCTGCATCAGTGGTAAGCCGAACTCTCGGATAACTCCTTCGTAGTGTTCCAGCCATTCTTTCTTGATACGCCCGTCTACGCGATTCCAAAACAGGTGAATGGCTTTCAAGTTTAAATCCTTATGCTCCCTCAGCAGCTCGTAGACCGGGATAATGAACGACAACGTACTCTCCATTGACATCCTTGAGGGAGCCAGCGGAACAAAAACATAATCCATCGACATAAAGGTGGAAATCACCCCGTCATTGTTGATTGTTCCTGGCAGGTCGAAGAACACCACATCGTAATCGATTGGTTCACTTGCCAAAAACTCACGAGCTTTGTCGATACCCTCTTCGGGCTTTGCACATACAATGGGATAAGTTTGCTTGCCGAGTGAGTCAAACAGGGCAATGGCTTTGGATTGGTAATGAAGGTTGGTTTCCAACTGGCGTATTTCACGCTTACGCATCTCGTAGACGCTGCACTGCGGGTAGTCGCAATCCAACACGGCAACATTTAGTCCCTTGAGATAATGAAGATAGCTTGCCAACAATACGGTAAATGTACTTTTGCCGACACCACCCTTTTGGGTAGAAAATGCGATAAACAATGGTTCTTTTTTCATCTTTTCAAATTTTAGAATGATACATATTGATATTTGTCTGTTTTATAAACTTTACTTTTTTATTGAAAGTTTGATTGTTTGCTAGTTGCCTTGTTTTCAAATTACCAAGCCACCAAGTTTTCAAGTTTGATAATTGTCAATTTACCAGATTCAAATAACAACATTCAAAATATCAATTCAGCAAAACGACATATTTTCAAACTCTACAATTTTATCGGCAGATTGAGATTGATACGTTTTGCCGTTTTAATAATCTGCAAATTGGATGTTTTTCAATATTTCAAACGCGAATATATATCATTCTGCATGTCAGTGTATCATGTCGGATTTTACTGCAATGGAATGCTTTGCTTTGCACCGATGTTTTTCAAATTGCAGTATTTCTTTGATAGCTTTGGATGTTCGCCCGAATCCTTTCATAGTGAAAATGTCTTGATTGATTTTCGATTTTTTGAGTAGGCAAATCGGAGTAATCCGTACCGATATTATCACAGTATAAGAAGCAATGCGCAGCACTATTAAGCACAAGCAACCGACTGATATATGGTATTGAATATCAGCCGAAAATATTATTTTCTTTGTGGTCTGAATCATTAAAAAATACCAGACAATGAACGAAGAAAAATGTATGGATGCGACCATTAATTTAAGTCGCAATGTTGAAAACGATTTTTGGTTTAACGTTTTCAAGTCTCAAAAAAACGAATCGCTCACGCATTCGTTTTTTTTCGAAAGTTTTAGGAGCAAGTTTGTGTTTCGGTCAGACCGAAACCTTGCTCTGCGAGGCGATATATCCCGCCGGTCTCATTAATAACTATAATACAATTATATGAAAACTATAAGAAACAGAAATACAAACGGCAGACCGGCCAAAGAACCTGCAGAAAAGAAAGGTTACAAGGTAACCCTGAAAATGGCAACCGAAGAATACTTTTCGCTCAAAGCCAAAGCAAGGGAAGCAGGAATCTCCCAAAGTGAATATATCCGCCGTTGCATCCAATCCAGTGTAGTTAAACAACACCTCACGCCGGAGCTGATGGGTTACATCCGGCAACTTTGCGGGATGGCTAACAACGTAAATCAGATTGCTCATAAAGCTAATGCCGCAGGATATGAAACAGCATATTCTCAAAATATTGCTATGAATCAACGGTTGGATAAGCTGATAAAAATGATAGAAGATGATTGCTAAGATTGTTCAGGGAAGAGGTTTCCGGGGTGCAGTAAACTATGTACTTGACAAGAAGAATTCCCAGTTACTGTATGGTGAAGGTGTACGGCTCAAAGACAAAGAATCCATTATTCAAAGTTTTGCCACCCAAAGCAAGCTGAATCCTAAAATTACCAAACCGGTTGCCCATATCTCACTGGATTTCTCTTTGCAGGACAAACAAAAACTGACCGATGAATTGATGGTGACTATAGCTCAGGAATACCTAAAAAGGATGGGTTATGAAAATACCCAATACATTATTGTCCGGCATCATGACAGCGACCACCCGCACATTCATCTGGTGGTAAACCGTATCGACAATGAAGGAAAACGTATTTCCGACCAAAATGAAAAACTGCGAAGCACAAAAACATGTATGGAATTAACAAAGAAACATAGCCTCTATATTGCTTCCGGCAAAGAAAATGTAAAGGAATATCGCCTGAAAGAACCTGACAAAACCAAATATGAAATATATCATGCCTTACAATCAGGCATTGCAAAATCTAAAAACTGGCAGGAGTTGGAAGCGACACTCCTGAGGGCAGGCATTACAACCGAATTCAGATACAATGGGAGTACGGACAAGATACAAGGCGTAAGGTTTACAAAGAACGGTTATGCCTTTAATGGATCCAAAATTGACCGTACTTGCAGTTACTCCAACATCAGTTATCAGTTGCATCAAAACGACCGGATACAGCAAGACCCCATCCTTCAAACCGCAAAGCACAACCTACAGGACAATACTATGGGATTGTCTTCGGTGGCGGAAACCGCAGCTTCTACGCTGGGAGGATTGTTTGACCTGATTCAACCAATACAGACGGCATCCGGTTATGACGAAGAACAAGTCGAAGCCTTGAGACAGGAGGCCAAAAGGCGAAAAAAGAAAAAAGGACGCAGATTATAAGCGAACTATTGTTATCAATCGCGTATAAAAATAAAAACTATGGCTACAGATAAAATGAATTCTTCAGCGGTATATGAACTTTTCGAGGAATTGAAACAAAAGATTATGGAATTGGAGAAGAAAACACCCCTGGAAGTTCAGGCAGATAAAGCTTCTCATGCTGAGAAAATAGAAACGCTGGTGGAAGAATTGCGCACTTTTGCCGCTCAAAGGCAATTCACGCCGGAACAAATCAATGAATTACAACGAAACATGACGCAGGTTGCAGCTTATTCGTTAGGCAAAACCAACAATAAACTGGATCAACTATTTGCCAGACTGTCAGCCCTAATTGATCCCATCAATAAAAAAATGGATATGGTAAACCTGCCTGAACATTTCGTTAACCGTAAAGAGCATGTATATAGCTTTAAGCTGGATTTCAAAAACAGCCGGACAGCTATTACGATTATCACTATGGGATTATTCATTTTCCTTTCATTAGCAGGGAATATCTGGCAATTTCGCCTCAATAGCCAATTGAAGAACAACGACTTGAAATATCGCTATATTCAAATGAAGGGGAAAATAAATCATGAATCACTGCTCAAACTGGATACAATGTTCACTTATGAACCAAACAAGGATAGTATTGCCGTTATCCGAAAGCAAGTGGAAGCTTACGAACGATTACAGTCCTATGAAAAATAGTGACTCAGTGATGTGAAGCTGAGCAAACCCGGTTGTAGACTGGCAATATCAAATCAGAAAAAAAGTCGCAGCACTCGCGAGTGAACGCAAGTCGTTCAACAAAGACAAGAGCGGGTCAGCATGGAAACTACAGGAATATACCCGAACACTTGACCACAACAATGAATGTATCGCTCACATGACTTCCGATTATGAGGCATTTCAATCTCGCGTAAAAACAGATAAAGACGGATATATACTCAATTTGTTACAATTAGATGGCTTACAGTCAATCGATGTGAAAAGCGTAGGTACAAAGTTGCAGGAGATTGCAATAAATGCTACTACCGGAGGCGAATATATAGCTGTCAGTGAATTATACGGATTTCCGGTTCTTGTCAAAACGGAAGCGACGGAGAAAGATATACAAGATCAAAAGCTAAACCGATTCTTTATTGAAGGTGCCTTCAAATACACCTACAATAACGGTCAGATTGCAATGAGTGATCACAAAGCAGCTGCTCTGAACTTTCTGAATGCTTTGGAACGAATTCCAAAACTCATTGAGCAGTACAGAACTCAAAACGTAACAATGGAAAGAGATTTACCTACTTTGCGGGAGGTGGTAAACGGCACTTGGAGAAAAGAAGAGGAATTGAAAAACTGAAAAGCGAGTTGTCTGCATTGGAACGTAAAATTCAACTTACCCTAATTCCCAAGCAAGGAATACAGGCAAGTGAAGGGGCAGGTCAGACCGTAATGGAAATGAAAAATGTTCAGATATATCGGAAAGCAAGCAATCAATTCGTTTTCGTATCTAATGATAAGAACTAAACAGATTTAACGCAGAAGAAACAGCTCAAGAATTTCTTTACTTATCCCCTAATAGTCCTGTCGATTGGTATAGCTGGTGATCCATTGAGAATTTATGAAGCGAATATTCTAAAGTTGAACTACAAAAAATATTAAAAGCTTGTTTTTTATTGACTTTCTATTTGATTTGTATACTTGACAGCATAATTATTGTACATTTGCATTGATATTCATTTCCTAACAATAACTTTGTAAATCAAATTATTATGTTATCAGAGAAAATTGGAATTGATGCAGGCTTAGTATGGGCAGCATTGGAAGGTGGCGAATTAAATATAAAAGCCGTCAAAAAAGTAACAAAACTTACAGAAAAAGATTTAAATTTGGCCTTGGGCTGGTTAGCCCGTGAAGGTAAAGTGAAGTTCAATGAAGTTGAAGGCGAATCATTGGTTAGCTTAGTCTAATCGAATCGGGAATAACAAAAAAGCTAGAATGATCATTCTAGCTTTTTTGTTATAAATGGTGTTGTCTGCATTTTTCAATAGAATAACATTCTTATGTGCCCTTCCGTTATTAACATTTTTTTACGTTTTTAAAACAAAAAATATTTATAAATTTGCAAATCATTATTTTTTTTGCACTAGAGGTAAAAATTCACTATCACTATACTCTCAATTATTTCCAGTAAAGAATGTTTGACACTTGAAAGTCAGACATTCTTTTTTTTATTGCAAGTTATTGATTTTAAACAAACTAAATATCAATCTATGAATTCACTAAACATAATATATATCCCCCAAAGCTAATCCTTTAAAATTGCATAAAGTTTATTTTAAGATTTATTGTTCTTTTGTTTGTAAAACAAAAGAACAATAAATCTTAAAATCATTATAACAACTCGTCAATTGTAGCGACAATTGCATTACATATTATCAAAGCGTTAGCTTTTATTCTTTCAGTTGAAAACCGCCAATTTTAAAACACAAACAAGGATAACGAGTGATACGCCTACGCTAAAAACGGCGTGGGCTATTCTTGTTCGTTTGTGTAGGTGCTTGGCGGTACCTCAACTGAAGGATGAGTTTAGTACCACGCTTTTTTTATGCCTAATAGCGAAAAACTACGACCATAATAATTAACTACTAAAATCTGAATGTTATGACAACCAACGAACAAACAATACCTATACCCAACGATCCTGTAAAATTAATGGATTTAGGAATGAAGATTTACGCAAGACATTGTATAATGGGTGAAAAGTCTCCTTTGCTAAACTTACAATCAAACTCTTGGGAAGAAAATGGACCGGAAGTCAATAATGCACTTAGATTACATGAATTAATAGAAGAAGAGAGTTTGTCGCAAGAATACAATAGTATTCGGGATGAATTAATTTTCAAAATAAAAGCATCTATACAGGCCAGCCATGATTTGCTCTCAAATATTTATAGCGACGAACCTTTAGAACTGGGCTTCTGGGGATTTGATATTGAAAAACTATCAAATGAAGAGTAAAATAGTTTTCTCATAAAAACTATTTGTTTATTAATCAAAGAGAACAGCGAATCTGTGAAGACTCGCTGTTTTTGTTTGAATAAATAAGCTACCTATAATATAATTTGCTTGAAGTCAAATCATAATTTTAAGTCCAATGGTCAACGAACGTGGCAAAGCAGGCCCATAAATATATTTTGAATCACGGAATGTACCCTTATCAAAGTCACTTTGATAACTGTTCAAAATATTTTGAATGCCACCATTTACTTGCAATTTAGCACTGCCATTAAGTTTGAAATCATACGCAAGTTTCATATTTAAATCAAAAAATCTTGGCGAGTTTACTTCTATATCGTTTGGTATATATCCGGCAAAATGTTGAAGTAACATACTTCCTGTATATGTTCCGGTCAAAGAAGCATTGAAACCCGTAAAGACTTGGTAACTAGCCGTCAAATAGCCATACTGATTTGGGGTACGAAACATCTTTTTCTGTGGTATAACAGTTGGGTCATCACTCCATTGCTGTGCTACCCTATACTCGCTTTTTTCTAAAGTCATTCCTAGTTGAAATTGAAGGTTATTTGAAGGAATTATTTTACCCTCCAGATTTATGCCTTGTACAATTGCGCCCGGAGCATTATCTCTTTGAAGAATAAAAGTTCCGTCAGCATTAGTTCCTACTTCGTTTAATACAAACACATTATCCAAGGTTGTGTAAAACCCTTCAATAAGTAATTCAGTTTGAACATTTCCAAAAACTTTATCGAAGTCAACCGAACCGCTGAAGCTTTGCGAAGTTTCAGGTTTCAGGTTGGGGCTATTTTGAATCATAGAAATTGTACCTCCGATTGCATTTCCATGTAAATCCTCGTCATAGACTTGTGGAGCACGAAAACCTGTAGAAAAACTTCCTCTTAAACTAACCAGTTCATTGAGGTTGAAGCGCAGATTTACACGCGGACTTAAAATCGGGTTTTTAATTAAACTATGCTTATCTATACGTCCACCTAAAAGAATACTCAGATTTTTATTTTTCCATTCATTTTGGACATAAACACTTTCAATATTAATATTCTGATCAATTGTCCGGTTAAAATCCACAATTTCATCATGCAAATTATCAATATTATATTCTGCACCAAGTGTGAGTTTTGCAGGCATAAAAAGCAGTTTGTCCATTGAATAATTATACTGCAATCCAGAAACCAATGTTTTTCCGGCTGTTATCCCAAAACCTACTGAATCTCGTTGGGCACCTGCATAATTATTACGGTTAATTAATTGTGCAGATAGGTATAAATTTAAATGATGTTTGGTATCGGCAGAAAAAATGTCATAATTAATAGCTCCTGTGTGAATATGATATTCAGCTTCCTCTGCTATGTCCGATTTTTGAACCGGCAAATTAAAATCATTCCCTCCTCTGAGATAATTATACAAGTTATTATATTCAATAGATAATTTGCTGTAATTACTTGTTTTATAAAACCCTTTAAATCCAATATTTTGAACATACATTTTTGTTATCTGCGAAAAGCCATCATTATAATAGCTAAAAGGGTCTCTTTGTCTTGATGAACCAAAGATAGTTATACCAGCTTTATTATCTTCAGAAACAACAGTTGCATTTAAGGTTGTATTTATGTCGGGATTTTTCATACCAATAAAAGTGGTAGTATTTGCTATTGTTACAGAATTTGAAGTTGGTTCTTTCGTAATAATATTAATAGTACCGCCAATAGCATTTGTTCCAAAAATAGCTGAACCGCCACCACGAACCACTTCCACTCGTTCTATCATGTTTACAGGAATTTGTTCAATTCCGTAAACACTTTGCAAAGCACTGTAAATAGGGCGACTGTCAATTAGTATTTGTGAATATGTACCATCCAGCCCATTTATTCTTACTTGTGGCAAGCCACAATTAGAACAGTTAATTTCAGTCCTTAAGCCGGGTTGAAAATTTAATCCTTGTGCTAAGCATACTGAATTTGTATTCTCAAACATTTTGGGACTTATAATATTCACAATGGTTGGTGCTTCTTTACGGTTAGTTTCATTACGGTTGGCTGAAACCACAATTCCCTGAAGCATAATCTGGTCTTCCTCTAATTCAAAATTAGCTTCTATAGCTTGATCGGATATTAAATTAATCTCTTTTTCAATTGGTTTATATCCAATCCCGGATACGACTAATGTAAATTTTCCGGTTGGGAGGTTTTTTAAAAAATAATGACCTGTAGCATCAGTTGCCGTTCCTATTGTTGTCCCTTTTATAGATACGGTTATAGATGGTATGTATTCTTTCGAGTTTTTATTTATTATATGACCGGTTATGTGTTCGTCTGATGCGTTTTGGGCATAGGCCACAATCTGTCCTACTATTAAGAACAGTAATATTATTTTAGTTTTCATTTTAATTACGGGTTTGATATACAAAGAAGTACTCACCGAGAATATATCGACAAGCATCTTTGCATAATGAATAATAGAGCTTGACAATACTGTGCAAAGCTCGGTTTAAATAAAATTCAAAAGGTGATTAGCAAACAGGAGGTGCCCGTAATTGAAAAAGATGAAAAGATTGACGAATGATGCAGTTTACCGCGTGGGCTGATTGTTGATGATAAACAATACAAATAGCTTGCGGTACAGCGGTTTCTTGTTGTGGAATAAATGTACAAAATTCAAAATCACAAATCGGACAATCCTTATAATGATTAGTGCTAACAGATAATCCATGTTGATTTACACAAATTCCGTTAGCCAACTCATGATGAGCCAATAAACTATGCGCCGGTTTAATAAGCAATGAACTTACAAACACTGCTAATAAAAGCAGTGCAAATCGGGATTGAATAGTATGTCTTGCTGTTTTGTTCATCTATTTAAATCGAGGACAAAGATATAATGAAAAAAACAACTAAATGTTCACTTATGGAATTTTTCTATATTATCTACATACAGTTATAAGAATGTGGGTTGAATGATGCTAAAATAGTTTAGATTTAGTAATATCCTTACATCTGCATCTGATACGGATTTTTTTAAATAATTTAGCATTCTGTTTGATAATGAATTGCTTACAAACTAAACTACGGATTATTAGCAAAATCTCGTCATATTTCAACCTATAGTATATAAAAATTCATCTATCTTTGCCCCCGCATTGGTTCATTATCAGCATTTCGCTGAAAATGACTAAGAGGGAATTAGGTGAAAATCCTAAACAGTCCCGCTGCTGTAAGCTCTTTAAAACGTTTTGAACAACACTTTTGCCACTGGTATTTACAGTTGACAGCTAATTGTTGATAGTTTGCAAAACTAATCAACAATTAATAAATCGACTAACATCTGGGAAGGCCGTTCAAATACGGGAGTAAGTCAGAAGACCTGCCATGCATTAAAGTTTTTAGCTTTCGAGGAAAGAGCCGAAGAATTAAAAATGGGTATCATCTTTTGTATTTACACTTTTATTGTATGCAGTTAGTATTCTGTATATCTTCATCCCATTTTATATCTTCTTTTTTATTTCTTTTCGAAAGCCGTTTACAAATTACTTAATTTATGAAACTGCTTCGTCCATTTAATTCCGTATTTCTTTTTCTGATTATTGCATCCTTTGTTTCAGGTTCAAACGGTTCTAAAAAAGAAACTCTGTTTGTGCCGGTATTATCTGAAGAGGAATGCAATTATTCGAGTAATGTTGCAGAAGTCTTTCTCCTTTGCAAGAACCACGAAGTATATTTAGCCAACAAGTATTAAGAATATAAAAAGGAATGAATCAATTATGGAAAAACAATGCGAGCGTTGCGAAAGCACATTCCAGTGTACGCTAAATGGGAGCTGTTGGTGTACGACTACTCATCTCAACGAAAAAGTGAAAGATTACATCGCAGACTTATACACTGATTGTCTTTGCGAGAATTGTATCAAAGAGATAAAAGCAATGCTCGAAACCCCAAAATAGTTTTCTCATAAAAACTATTTGTTTATTAATCAACAATAACAGCTACTCTGTGAAGAGTGGCTGTTATTACTTTTTACCGAATATCCAATAAAACAAGCTTGATTATTTCAACAGAAGATTAATCATAATCCTTTTTAGTCCAAGCATTGCGATTAATTTCACACCCAAACACTAATCTGTCTCCAGAACTAAAACGTTCCTATCTTTCGGTGTCCCCTAACACATATTTCACCAAGGCCTCCATTTCATTGTCTTTGAATTGTCCTTTGAATGCTGGCATTTGAGCTGAGTTAGCTCTTTTCTTACCCGGTGTATTTATCCAGTTTTTCATACCCTCTTTATTACTTTTGTAAATGCTTACAATCTCTTTTACTGATGGACCAACTAAAGCCCGATCGGGAGCATGACACATGGCGCATTTTGACTCAAATAATGCTTTTCCTGAAATCCCGCTTTTAGCTTCTTTATCCGCTTTTGCCTTAGCTTCCTGCTGAACTGCTTTCAATTCAGCTAAATACTTATCCGTATTTTTCTTCATTTCCACTTGATATGGTCGCACAGCATTGGCACGGTAAAGATGCCTACCTGTGCCCATAAACAGTACAGTAATGGAAAAGAAAACAACGATTCGAACAAAGTACCTACCTACGTTCTCGGTGCTGCCTTTTATCTCCTTCCACAGATAATAAGTGGGGATAATAGCAATGATAGCCCCACCAATGATGGTAAAAAGCGTGTCGGCTTTCAAACCAATGCAAGGCAAGACCAACAGGTTGATTGGCCCTACAATAAACTGAGCAATATTGGCATAGAAAGCTATTTTATAAAATTGCCGTTGCAATTCCTTTCTACTTATATTGCTAAATTTATCTTCATACAAATACTTCTTCCTGCCGATATATCCAACTAAAAATAATCCGGTTATGGCAACCGATGCATTTATAAAATGAAAGTAACGTGTGAAAACTGTAGGCATTAGTAATGCATCCCAAAATCCACGCACTACCGACCATTTATCAGGAAAAAGCATCAAATTGATATTGGTCAGAAAAATGAATGGAATGAATAAAAAGATAGCCAATGCTCCACCCAAAATAGCCAAATGCAAACGATGGCGGGTCTCTAAAACTTCAAATGTGTATTTGTGCAGATAGACAAGCAGAAATGAAATGATTACAAGCGGCACTACAAGTATCCACACCAATCCGGTGAGTGAATTTGCTGTATAAAAAAACTTGGTATAAAGTGTATTAATAGCCAACAATGGCGCTACACCCATTACCACGGCTAAACTTTTATTTACGGTTATTGTCTTGCCTATTTCTTCAGCTAATGTCCTGTAATCTTTATTCTTTTTCCCCAGTATTTCATAGAAAAATGACAATATTGTGCCACCTACCATCAAATTGATAAACAAAAGATGGACTAAAAACATAAGGATTAGTACCACAATCAGCAACCATTCGGGGACAGGAAGTGGTAGCGTAACATCTTTGCCTATTATATTAGCTGCTAATAGAATTGATAATATATTCATCGGTCAGTATTTTTGAATTAATGGATGGTTGATTTTCTCTCAATTGATTTCTGAACGCTGTCTTTGCGGTTCATGAAGTCTATAAGCAACTTATTTTGTTCCTTCGTTATTGACAATTCATTGAAACCATGCACATTTATTTCAGGATCAGACGAATATTGAGCCACCTTGAAATAAGTTACTAACGCATCAATTTCCTTGTCATTTCCCGGAAACGGAGGCATAAACGTTCGTGCATTATGCATACTGCGAATGTATTGGTGCATAGCATCTCTGTTCCAGGGTTTATTTGCACCATACATTCTGTTGAAATTACCTCTGATGGAATTCAGACCATTAACAGTATGACATTGCGCGCAAGCCAACATAAATACATTTTTACCCGCTTCCACCTTGTTGTCGGGGGTTATTACTTTCATGCTTATAAAGTCTGCATGTTTGAGTATCCCGTCTTTTAGTAACAATGGATAATCCTCCACCTTGTAGCCATTGGCATACATGTAGTTTTTGATGATGTAAGGCTTTCGCACAAACTCTCGGGCTCGCTCAAACACTCCTAAACTGGCACTCAACCATACCACCAAAATAGCGTAAAACACAATCGCATATTTGAATTTTGGTTTAAATAGCTGAACTAAAGCAAGTATGACAGCTAGAATGACACCCGAAACCAGGATTTGAATAATCAATTTATACCAATTCTGAAATTGGATAGTGCCCAATGCTACCGACAAGTGGCTCTTCATTAAGTCGGGGATGCAGTACCAGTACCACCAACCGGAAATTAAAGCCAACGGAGCCACTATCAATACCCATAGCGAAACAAATTTCACAGCCTTAGCTCTTATCTCAGTTGCTCGTTTAGTAAATGCATGTATCAAAAACAAGGCAACAGAACCGCCTAGCAATAATGCAAGGAAAGTACGGAAAGCTAATTGTGGAAGATATATAGGGTTTAAGAAACCGTACCAGAAAGTCCGTTTTTGTTCCCAGTCACCAGGATCCATCATAAACCCAAGTATCGCCACAATGATGGCCATGGTGCACCAGGAAAAGATAGATAGAAAATAACCCGTTGCAAAATGTTTTTCTTTACTTAGCCCCAAGGTCCATTTTTTCCAGGTGAGGAAATAAAACATCACCAGTGCCACCTCACTCACAAAAATAACCCATTCGAAAAGCCAGGCCGAGAAAAATACCCGAATCAGCGATGCAATAGAATTAGGGTTGACCAACGACGCTGAAAACCAAATACCAACTCCGGTGGCAGCTCCCACCGTTGTGGTAATTATAAAGACGACCTTCATCATTTTATAGGCCAACTCATCCCATTCTGAATTTTTATGTAGGAATCCTTTAAATTCCATAATGGAAATTATAGGAACTAAACCAATGGCAAAGCCATGATTAATAATGGTATGAAGGATAGCTATCATCACAAATAGAAACCGATCACCCAATAAACTTAAATGAAATATAGGAAAATCCATATACTATAATTTTTAATTTTCTAAAAGTAACTGTGTAAAACAACACACTCATTTTTTAATAACTCATTTTAAGATATAGCTCTACACTTCGTCCCGGTCGATTAATTCTTCCCCAGTCCAAATGCTCATAATAAGCTTTATTCAACAGGTTTGTAACTCCCAGTCCGGCATTGAAGGCTAATTTTGAAAAGCTAAACCGATAACCACTCTTTACATTGAAAACAGCGTAAGCAGGTGTTGTTTGTTCTCCGTAATTTACATTAATCCGTTTTTGTGCCAATGCCGATTCGCATTCAGCCTGTAAGGATAAATTATTATTTTCGTATTGAATTGCAACAATGTTTTTCAGTGGTGAAATCAATGGCATTGGGTCACTGTTATTTATTTCGCCCAGAGTAAACTTGGACAACAAGAATACGGTTAGAGTTTTTAACGGTGAATACAACACCTGTAAATCGGCACTATACAGCTTTGCTTGCGGAACATTTGAATACACTCTTATTCCTTTGGCATAAAAGTTCATAGCCGGAATCTGTGAGTTGGTTATTCCCATGATATAATCCTGAATCAAGCTAAATGACTGATTGAAATTTACCTTTAGTTTTGATTGCGTGAATTGCAAATCAGCTCTGAAAAAGTTGGATTTTTCAGCTTTTAGATAAGGATTGCCAATATAATCGTAACCATCATACGCGTTGAACAGATAGAATCCAAGTCGTTCACCAATAGTTGGCATACGTTCGGCATATCCGGTGGAGGCAATAAGCGAAATACTATTAGAGAAACGATATTGAGCAGATACATTCAGACTTTTCACAAGCTTGCTTTGTGTTTTTGGTAACGAATAATTAAACACCGAAAATTGCTCCTGACCGTATTTCGATTGCAAGTTATCAATATTGTAATCTACTCTTCCGTTGGCAACAAAAGTCAAATTATCAGATAGATACGTGCTGTTTTCAACAAAAATACCACTCACATTCCGCAGCATGGCTGGCCATGTTTGCATATACATGGGGGTTTCGGGTGCAAAGCCTACATAACGCATGTGCATAGTCATTTCGGCAATGGAATTATTGGTATAATTGTCTGCTTTTACCGTAAGTTTGTTTGCGGGATTCCACGGAATAATCATTTGCACATAAGCACCCAACGTAGAACTTTTGCCCGGCATATCCATTCGCATATAAACCGAATCCGATTTTCCAACAGGTTTGTTCTTCAACAAATACAAACTGTCCCGCTTCGAATCGTCCATAATATGAACCACCTGATTGAAATAGATTTTAGCTTTTAGTTCAGTAGTGGTTTTACGTTGATACTCCACCGCAAAAAGCATAGCTCTTGCCAAACTTACATCCATAGGAAGTGCCGGATAACCTACATTGTGGGCTAAATCGAACAGTGCATCCGCTTTTAAACTGCTTATTTTATTGGGGTTATATTTTACAGCCGAATGAATATTGGTTTTTTCGAACTGCGAAAACGGAACTATTCGATTGTTTCCGTCACTGTAATTCTCATTTTTACGATATACGCCATCAATCAGCCAATTCCATTTGTTCTTTCCCAAGCCCAGCGAAACAAGCAAATTCTTTCCTTGCGAGATGCTTTCATAACCTACAGCAACAGATGAAAAATGAGTTTTGGTACTATCACTTTCCGGTTCGAGTAAAGTCATATCAACAGCTCCGCCAATATTGCAACCAGTCTGGCAACTGCCCGTACCCTGTTTTACGGTTATTTTTTTGAGGTTTGTTGGTTCAATGTACGATGTAATCGGATCCATTTTATCAGTACAAGCACCAAACATACGCATTCCATCAATTGTCACATTCAATTGTCCACCAGAGAAACCATTCACCTGAGGTTCTAAAGCATAAGCTCCACGTTTTATTAATGACATTCCATCCAATCGTGCCATAATATTGTCAAGTGTTGAAAATTGATTTGTTCGATAAAAATCGACTACATCATTGTTATTTAATGGTAAGCTAACGGTTACCAACACTTCTTGCAACTTAACAGTATCACGAGTAGCACTTTTCAATTTGATTTCCTGTGCAGTACTTGAAATGGTTATGGATATTAATAGGAAGAAAAATAGATTCTTCAACATAATAGTTGAGTTTTAAAGGCGGGAATTTTGATTTCCCGCCTTTGGTGATTAAAATGTAATCGTAAAATAGGCATTCTTGGAAATTGTACTTCCATTTTTTTGCACAGCAATGTTCACTTTCCATTCGCCTGTCATGGTGAAATTAACTTTCCCTTTGTAATGTCCGTTCCCTACATGAACCGGATTCACATTGTTGGGTGAACCATGTCCCATGCTTGGCATTTCGGGCGTAATAACAAAAGTATAAGTAGAATCAGCTGGCCAGCTCATCATGCTTTCCTTACGATGTAATGTAAACTCAATGTCGTTCATTCCCACTTTTGGTGCAACCGGCTCGACCAACGATAGCACCAGTTTTGAAGAATCTGCTGCCTGAGCTGTAAACACGCTCATAACCGATGGAGTTGGATTATCAACGGTAATATTAAAATTAGCAGTACCCTCTTTGTCGTATTTGTGGTTATGAACTGCTACTGCTAAAGTCCAGTTATTACCCGTGCTGCTGGGCATTACAAAAGCCAATGCACCCGGAAAAACTCCATTGACCGGAACTTCGTCCGGGTTTTCAGTCGGACAAGCATGCTGCATCGTCATCATACCCGTTCCCATAGTCATTATGGGCATAAAATGGATATGAGCGTCTTTTATGGTATCCGTCAAATTGAGCGAATCCAGTAAAACTATCGTGAGTTTGTTGTAACCCATAAAGAAGTTTTCCTTACCCCAAATCTGCACTTTTGCCGAAGCACCAAGAGCGTAACCTTCTTGGAGTTTAGTTAATCCAGCAAGTGGATTAACCGGAGTAATATCTGTTTCATTTTTACATGAAGCAAGAATGGCTGAAACAGCCAGAATGTATAAAATATTTGAAAATATTGTTTTCATTTTTTTGTATGCAAATTTTATTTGAGTGTTTAATACGATGGGATTGGTCGTCTGTATTTTTAATTTACAAACAAGCAAAACAGGCTTGCAAAAGTACTTTGCAAGCTAAATCTAATAAATAAACATTAAAATTGCGGAGGTACAAAAATGACTGAAACGTATCGGGTTTCGATTACAGTTTCAGGTTGGATAGGATGATTGAAACTTAATTCGGTTGCTTGTGGAAGTAAGGTACGAGTTTGTAAAAACTCTTTGGTTTCTTTCGTCTGAGGAATTTTGTTTGAGTTCTTTTCGTTGGTTGTCTCGGTTTCGTGTGTCGAGTTGACTTGTTTTAGTTGCTTTTCACGAAAACACTTTCCCTCGCAACAGCTATGAGGTTTGTCTTTGTTTACACAGAGGTTTTTGGCAATATAAGGTTTGAAAATCGCATACTCAATGTACGGGATTTCAAACCTGAATATATTGAATATCAGGATTACTAAAAGGGTGATGGAATATATCTGATACCTCATACTAAGAGTAGAGTCAAAGCTAAATTTTCAAACAAGTTCTATTTTTATTCTATACAACTAATTTTAGATGGAATATGTTTTTGAAACATAAAAGAAAGCGTAAAGACAAAGTGGTCTAAACAAAACTTAGATTTTATTTAAAGATAAAGTGACATTGGTTATTTTACTGGATACCATCTGTTTGCAAAAGTAGGGACAACTTGTTTTCGCAGATTTTCCCCAATCTTCAATTTTTGTATTAGAAAATATCTATCTTTGCACTCGCATTGGTTCACTATCTGCATCTCGCAGAAAGTGATTAAAAGGGAATCAGGTGAAAATCCTGAACAGACCCGCTACTGTAAGCTCTTTAAAACGTTTTGAACAACACTTTTGCCACTGTTTGAAAACAGCAGACATAAGACATAAGACATCACTGTCAACTGTCAATTGTCAACTGTCAATTAAAATGGGAAGGCGTTCAATAACAGAGTAAGTCAGGAGACCTGCCATGTAAATAAATTATCAATAATCTCGTGGGTTAGATTTTGATGTGAATTTTATCATCTCATTTTTTTTATTTTGGTACTTATCAGGGACTGCCAGTTACCTGAGAAAGTTTCGTATATAGCTTATCCGCAAATAAGCTGATCGGTTCTTTGTAGCACAATAGAGCAATGTGAGTCCTAAAATTCATCCAACCTTTTCCACACAAATCAAAAAAGAAATGGTAAATTTGGATTTAAGCAAGTATGGTATTTCGGGTAGTTTCGAAATTGTGCACAACCCTTCTTACGAGGAATTATTTCAAGACGAGGTGAACCCTGCAAACGAAGGTTTTGAGAAGGGCGTATTGACAACATCGGGTGCGATATCGGTAGATACAGGTAAATTTACCGGTCGTTCACCTAAGGATAAATTCTTTGTAAAAGATGCAGTAACCGATGAACACCTTTGGTGGGATGGAACAATCAACCGTCCGACAACTCCTGAAGTATTTGAGCACTGCAAAGACTTGGTGACAAAACAACTTTCTTCTGCAAAAAAATTGTATGTAGTTGATACATTCTGCGGTACAAACGAAGATACTCGTATGAAAGTACGTTTCATCATGGAAGTTGCATGGCAAGCTCACTTTGTGACTAACATGTTTATCCGTCCTTCTCATTTCGAATTGGCTAACTACGGTGAACCTGATTTCGTAACTTTGAATGGATCTAAAACATCTAACCCTAACTGGAAAGAACAAGGTTTGAACTCTGAAGTATTTACTTTGTTCAACCTGACTACTAAAATGCAGGTTATCGGTGGAACCTGGTACGGTGGCGAAATGAAAAAAGGTATTTTTGCTTTGATGAACTACTATTTACCATTGAAAGGTATGGCTTCCATGCACTGTTCGGCCAACGTAGGCAAAGATGGTGACGTAGCTATCTTCTTCGGACTTTCAGGAACTGGTAAAACTACACTTTCTGCTGACCCAAAACGTTACTTAATCGGAGATGATGAGCACGGTTGGGATGATAACGGTGTATTCAACTACGAAGGTGGCTGCTATGCTAAAGTAATTGACTTGGAAAAAGACAAAGAACCGGACATTTGGAGAGCTATACGTCGTGATGCTTTATTGGAAAATGTAACTGTTCTAGCTGATGGTACGCCTGATTATTCATCTGCTGCTTCAAAAACAGAAAACACCCGCGTTTCTTACCCAATCTATCATATCAACAAAATCGTTTCTCCTTCACGTGCCGGACACGCTAAAAAAATTATTTACCTGTCGGCAGATGCATTTGGGGTATTGCCTCCGGTATCTATTTTGGACGAAAAATCAGCACAATATCACTTCCTTTCAGGCTTTACATCAAAATTAGCCGGAACAGAACGTGGTATCACTGAACCAGTTCCTTCTTTCTCTCCTGCATTTGGTGAAGCATTCTTGACGTTGCACCCAACCATGTATGCTAAAACCCTTATCGGTAAAGCAAAAGAACACGATGCCAAAGTTTACTTGGTAAACACAGGTTGGAACGGAACAGGAAAACGTATTTCGTTGAAAAATACCCGTGCAATCATTGATGCTATTATCGATGGCTCAATCGAAAAAGCCGAAACAATCAAGGTTCCAATTTTGAACCTGGTTGCTCCAAAAGCATTGAACAATGTTGATCTAGAAATTCTTGACCCACGTAACACGTATGTTGATGTTGCCGAATGGGAAACTAAAGCAAAATCACTTGCTGCTAAATATATCAAGAACTTCGAACAGTACTGCGACAACGACGATGCTAAAGCATTAGTTGCTTCAGGACCACAATTGTAACAACAAATTATCATTACTCTTACATCGGTTCACTTAGCGGCATATCGCGGCAAGTGATTAAAAGGGAATCAGGTGAAAGTCCTGAACAGACCCGCTACTGTAAGCTCTATAAACGTTTTGAATAACACTTTTGCCACTGGAAACATAGTTATCGGTGGACAGTAAAAAAGTCAGACTGACATACACTGACGATGAGTAACTGTTCACTGATAACTTATTCCGGGAAGGCATTCAAAAACGGGAGTAAGTCAGGAGACCTGCCATGTAAATAAATTATCAATAATCTCGTGGGTTAGATTTTGATGTTAACTTTAGTTTTATCTCATTTTTCTTTTTGAAGGCATACAGCTTTTGTTTCTACAAAGCACGGTGAAAAATGCTACGCAACTAATGGCTTCATTACTGGTCATTTTTCTGCCTCATTCAGTCAAGAAACCAACGAGAATAAAGTTGACCGCTCTCTATTCCACCCAAGACAATATCCGAAATGAAGAAAACGTGTCCTAGGTGCAACCAAGACTTCTCCTCTATACCAATTACCCGTTATGACTGGCTCTTTTCTCAAAGATTAGATCCACTTCAGGAACAGTATGTACGGGATAATTACGAACATACATTGTGTCAGGAATGTATTAAAACAATTCACGAATCGTTTTATGTCATCTCTGTAAATCCCGCCTATATTAAACATAAAAACAAGTTATGATACAAAAAATTTTAATTGCCAATCGGGGCGAAATTGCCTT
>Ga0302288_1000134_pt1 | contig 68865 bp, 61 predicted proteins | sample III_Fen_N1_1_FD_194549 | JGI IMG/M metagenome (GOLD analysis project Ga0302288, IMG submission 194549) | Peat permafrost microbial communities from Stordalen Mire near Abisko, Sweden - III_Fen_N1_1 | ecosystem: Environmental > Terrestrial > Soil > Wetlands > Permafrost | place: Sweden: Abisko... | reverse complement strand
GGTGGTTATATCGGCGGGGTCACACCTCTTCCCATCTCGAACAGAGAAGTTAAGCCCGCCCGAGCCAATGGTACTAGGTCTAAAACCCGGGAGAGTAGGAAGCCGCCAATTTTTTAAAGCCTCATCAGTTATCTGATGAGGCTTTTTTTATGTCTTTAATGGAACAAGATTGAATGTTGGATCAAGACGAATATTTGGGCATTTGATGTTTTAGGTATAAATTTTAGATAGTCTAAAAAGGAAGAAATTAATATCACGTACACCTCTGAATGTAGAACGAAAAGCTTTGATTTTAGCATTGAACGACTCCGCTGCAGCATTTGTACTTCGATTATCAAAGAAGTTAAGTATACTTGAATAATTTGTTGAATTGACACATTGTTACATAATAGACGTTTATATTTATTGTTAACTCCCATTTTGATTATTGTCACTTTTATTGATATTATTAAATTCTTTTATTTATTTGTATTAGTCTTAAATAATCAATTAATAGTTTTAATAATAATTGTTCTCTTACTATTGTTTTCTGGACAATAAAAAAGGGCGAACCAATAGTAAATTGAATCGCCCTTTTTATTAATGTAAATGTTTTAAAACTTACCAAATTTAAATGCCATTGTTGCTGATATGCCATTTAAATCATTCTTTCCAAAACCTTCAAGATTAAGTCCATAAACATATCTATATTGAGCTCCAATACCTAATCTTAGGAACTTTAATAAGTTGAGTTCGACCTCTGCGCCTGCCTTTAACATCATAAATGCATCGCCACTGCTATTTCCATAATATTCAAAGGAATTATTATTGTATGAATACGAATCGTATCCGGCTCCACCGACTCCAATCATAATTGGTAATGATATATGTATTGGTTTTTTTGGCATAATTATCGGTTCAATTAAAAAACCGCCATAACCTCCTGCAAGTGATAAAGTCGAATTACTTCCATTAATTACTTTATCGAAATCTGATGCAGATACAAAACCAGAACCAAAAAGTCCTATTGCAACCGAATGATCGACAACCCATGCTAATCTGCCTCCTGTTTCAACTGTTTGATTTTTATCCATATTTGCAAATCCCAAATCATAACTGATATAAAATCCATTTGTGTGATTACCACCAAATAGTGTTTTAATTTCATAATCATGTTCAACTACAACATATTGATTTGATGTATCTCTTTTTTCTTGTGCTGTTGATATATAACCAACCATTACACATAATGCTGTAAAAATGTAATTAACTGTTTTCATAATTGTATGTTTTTAATATTATTAAATGTTAAATTATTTTCTTGTTACTGAACCAGATCCTGATATTGATTTTGTTACTTTTGGTGAACCATCGTATTTAATAGATCCACTTCCACTTATTGATGCATCTAAATTATCTGAGACAAAAATCTTTATATCACCCGATCCAGATATTTTTGCATTACAATTTTTGACACAAAAAGGATAGCCTTCAAAATCCCCGGAACTATTAATTGTAATTTGAGCATTTGTTCCCGAACCAGAAATTTCCATCTTTCCAGATCCATCAATATTAACATCGACTGATTTCGTTTCTAATTTTGATGTGATAAAACCAGATCCTTCGATCGATAACGTTGCTGATTCACAAACAGTTTTTTTTGTTTTTAAATTACCAGATCCTGATATTAAATATTTTGTATTTTTACCTATAACAGAATCAATTAGAATATCTCCTGATCCCTCGATTGAACAAATTGCATTATCAACAACAATTTTTGAAATTGAAACAGAACCACTTCCACCAACAGTGCATGTAAATACATTGCTTTTTATTTCATTACATTTTATTGTTCCAGAACTATTGTTTGAGAGAATTTCGAGTGCGGAAAGTTTGCAAGAAACTGTTATTTTTTCGTGTGGTTCTATACAACGACCATGTGGAGTTTTAATTATTAAAATGCCATTTTTTACTTCTGTAATTATTAAAGATTGTAAGTTACTTTCTGCTTCTACAACAATAGTGTCACTTTCAATATTTTTTAATTCCAAATCAATCGACGTTTGTAATTCGACACCAGTAAATGTAGTTTTTATATATCTATTTTGACTTTCTAATTTATGGTTTCCATCAACACATCTCATTCGAAAACAGCTCGAAAGAGATAAAAGAATGGCCATTAAGATAATGTTAAATATCTTTTTCATATAGTTATTTTTAAATTGATAGATTATTATTTCATTTTGATGTTTATGTTTCCATAATTTGCATCAATAAAAACTTTTGAATTACTGGTTTTTCCTATATGCCCCGAGGTACGGTATACATTTTCTTTAGGATTAGTTAATTCTTCCTTTAAATTGTAAACTCTTGGATACATTAATCTCGATTTTTGATTTGATATTTCAATGTCAAAACCAATAGTATTTTCGTCAAAATAAATGTTTACATCGTTGTATTTTGCACCTAAGTTAATCTTCGAAAAATTTGTAGCTAATTGTCTAAAAGTTATTGCTCCAAATTTTGAATCGCCAATTAAACTATTTCCTAAATAGCTAATATTAATTTTCGAAAATTTGGTATTTACTTCTCCGTTTTTTATCTCTGTGATATTTATTTCATCGTATGATGATTGAATTTGAATATCATCAATTTCATTTATATCGATTTTAGAAAAATTGCTTTTTAAATCGAGCGACGAAATTTGTTTAATTAATAGATTTGAATACGATATATCGCAGTTTCCTCTTGTCATTTTTCCGATTTCTGCATTATCAACGTAATTTAATGTTAAATTTAATTGACCATCAACTTGGTACATTTTGAGTTTTCCATAAGATAACATTACAGATACTGATCCAGCTAATGTATTTGCATAAATATCTCCAAATTTATTTTCTATAGTTAAATTTACTGTTTTAGGAACATAGATTTTGTATTCTATATTCATACTATTCGATTTACTGAAAATAGATTTTAAGTCATTAATTATAACGCGAGTAGGATTTAAAAATAATGTTTTGGCCATAACATAATGAGCAGTATTTATAAATTGAAAATCAATATTGCTTAATGATTGCGCAACATCTAAATTTGTTGATGCTGTAGCAGAAGCAGATATCATAAATTTAACAGAATCAGAATTCCATGTTTCAATGGTTATCATGCCGTATTTATTAGAAACTTCGATATTTGTTTCACGATTTACTGGAAATGTGCGTGTAACATATTTTGTATCGGTAACTCCTTGTGCATTTGAAATAATTCCCAAACACATTAATAGCAGTATCCCAGTGTACTTTTTTATATTTTTATATATCATGATGTAACGATTTTTTTTGAGCTTCTTGCTCGTTAATTACTTCGTTTATTTTATCAATTATCTCGAGTTTAAATTTGTAGTTTTGAATCATTGCACTTACAACATCCTTATTTTCAACATTATCTTGTAGATCTTTTTGTAATTCTTTGTATTCAATATCTAAATCATGAATTTCTGTGTATGTTTCATGAATTAATTCAGGATAATTTTTTGCATTTTGCTTCAAATCATTCAGTTTATTGCTTATTTCTGAGCTATAATAGCTTTGAGCTTCTTTGAATTCTGCAAATTGAGTATTAAGTACTGTATCATTTTGTTTTGCAATGAAACTAGTTGGATCGTTTAAGCCTTTATTTATAGAAATATAACATCCAAAGAGGATTATAACAGCAGCAGCAATTTTCATAAATGTATGTTTCCATTTATGTCTATTGATTTTAACATCTTGTTTAATTTGTATCTTTTCCCATAATTCGGGAGAAGGATCAAAACAATCGAATTGTTCCTTGTTAAGGATAACAAATTCTTCTAGTTTGTCTGCGTTTTCCATTCTAACAATTGGTTATTGTTTGTAATTATATTTCTAATAAGTCCCTTAGCTCTATTTAATTGTGACTTAGAAGTTGATTCACTTATCTCGAGAATTTGTGAAATCTCTGCATGGTCATAACCTTCGAGCATGAAAAGTGAAAATATCACCCTACATCCTTCGGGAAGTTGCATCATTGCTTTATGAATCTTTTCGATCGAAAGTTGTACTTCCTCCCAATCGACCGATTCGTTTGATTCAGGCCTGTCAAATGCGTCAAAACTATCAACCAAATGCATTTGGATCTGCTTCTTTTTAATGAAATTAATACATCTATTTATTGCAATTCTCTTCAACCAGGCGCCGATGGTCGATTCGAAACGAAATGAATGTATTTGTTCAAAAGCAGTAATAAAAACTTCTTGTAATACATCTTCTGCATTTTCTCTGTGATTAAGTACACGCATGCATATATTGAACATTGCCCTCGAGTAAAGCTTGTACAATTCGAATTGAGCTATTTGGTCGCCATTTTGCAACTTTACAGCTATTTCTTTATGCATATCTACTATTTCAGCAGCCAAGAATTTATTTTTTATGTTTTAACACTTTAATGACTATGAAATTTACGAAAGGTTGGAATTTTTACATGTTTTTCAATAAATTATTTTAAAAATTACATAAAGATCAGATTATCAATACATAAAAAAGTGTAATTGTGTTTAATGTAATTAATTTTATTGTTTTAAGTCTAAGATTCAAGTCTATTTATTTGATTCTTTACGTATATTTGTTTATTAAATTAAGAATAAATTACATCCTCATCATATGAAAAAGTTAGGTTTTATTATTGTTGCTTGTTTGATTCGTTTAACAAGTTTTTCTCAGGTCAATTTTTCAATAAAAAGTGAGTCTTTTACTCGTCCTGATACTGTAGTATATGTTAATAATACACCAAATTCTATTTCTCAATTATGGGATGTATCTGGTGGTAAAATTGCATCTTCAAATGATTTAAATCAACCTGAAATTACTGTTATATATTTAAATCCAGGAACGTATACAGTTGGTTTAACAGTAGAAGTTGATCCTACGGTTTTTGAATCGTTAATACAAAAGGATTTTATAACTACTCCTGGTATAATATCAAACGATATTGTTTTTTGTAAGCCCGAAACGTTATTTGTAAATACGTTAGGAGGCGTTGCTTGTTCTTGGAGTAATGGTAATACAAATTCAAATTTGGTTGATTATAATCCACATTCAGGGTATTATGTTGTTACTATTTCGAATGATATGAGTTTTGTGAAAACAATGAAAGATTCAATTAAAGTAACAATAGCTTCAGATCCTGGATTAGCTGGTAATCAAAATGACAATTATTGTAAAGGAGATAGTCTTGCTCTTTTATTTTTTAATGGATTAAAATCTTATACGTTAACCTCTATGAAATATGATGGTATATCATCATATAATCCAGATTATTCTACAACAAAGCAATACTCAAATAAAAATCCTTTTTACTTTAAAGAGAGTAATTATTATTCGATTGAATATGTTGATTCTTTAAATTGTACTTGGAAAGATAATAATCTTTTCCCAATTGGAGATAATCAAAAAGAAGCACCTTTTTTTCAAATAGTTGATCAAGAAATATGTAAAGGAGATTTAACACAGATAAGCACCTCTTTATTCGATTATTTGGTTGAATGGTATAAAAATGGAACACTTTTTTCATCAGGACCCGAATTATATGACATATCTGATACAGGTAAATATGTTGCAAAAGCATATGATTTTTCAAATACATGTTCAAGTTCAGATTCAGCAATAATTTCTTATGTTACTTCGAAACCTGAAAATATTACATCTATAAATTACTTACCTGGAATTGGATATGTTTCCACATATTCTAATAATTATAATAGTCGCTCGGTTGTAATGTATAATAGTTCGTCTAAACTCGACTCTATTTCTGAAAACGAAAAAGTTTCATATGGAAAACTACCGATTATAATTGACACTAATGTCTATACTTCGGCACCAATTTTACATTTAGAAACATATAATTCTTGCGGCGAAAAAGCTGTTTCAAAAACATTTCAACCAATTTGGCTAAATGTTGAATTTGATTTACAAACTGAAGGAAAGATACTTACTTGGACTAAGGACTCAATTAATAATCCATTAACATATTATATTTTCCGAGGAACTAAACCGGAGAATATGGAACTTTTAACAGAAGTTGCTTCGTCTCTTCAAGAGTTTACAGATACAGATAAAGTTGCATCCAAAAATGCAATTTATGCAATTGGAGTTAAAGATTTATCGATGGTTGGAAACTTCTATAAAGCAATGTTGCTTGATTGGCAAGCTGGTTTTGTAACATCTAATTTAAGTCCAGAACTTCCAAATTACCATAGAATTGGTGTTTTTGCATATTTACAAAATGATAAGCCAGATTCGTATGTTTATTTTAAAGCAATTGCGCCTAAATCAGATTCTATAACTTGGCTGCTTGAAACGTCTAATATACCTTTTATTGAAAAAGGAATAAAAACAAAATATTTATATAAAGATTATGGTTTATATGATGTTACTGTAAAAACCTATACGAATTCAGTAGTTGATTCAATAATATTAAAAGATTTTATAAATATTGGAGATCCAATATATTTTGCTCTTGATACGATTTACAAAAACATTTCTAATGACACTTTAGTTGTTGATATTTCCAAAACGATAAAAAACGATATCGCATTCTTGTCATCGAATTCGAAAGTCGAATGGAATACAAACGCACAATTTAGTAATCGTTTAATGATTGATAAAGCAACATCAAATATTTCTGATAGTTTGTTGGTTTGGATAAATCCTCTTGCTGGAGATACTTTAATTAATATAAGTTTAAATGGGAATTTTTTAAATACGTATTATCCATCAGCAAATTTAACAATTGTTGTTTCAAACAAACCAAATCAAGCACCATCACTTATTAAACCAATTCCAGAACAAGTTGCAACTCTGGGTAAACGATTTGTACCAATTTATTTGCCTGATTATATAAAAGACGATTATTCGCAATTTTCAACTTTAAAGTTTAAAACATCGCTTAATCAATATTTTACATTTAATATAAATAAAGGTTTTTTAACTATTGAACAAACTGATGGCTTATTTACTGGTATGACTCAGTTTTATTTAGAAGCAATTGATGAAAACGGGTTGGATTTAAATATGACGATAGATATAATTCAACCATATTTAGTAAATGTACCTACAATTATTCCATCGGCTAGTTTTACTGTAAATAAACAATTTATTGAACCTACGAATACAGTGCATTTCAATAGTATATTATCGTCTGCCGATAGTATTAAATGGAATTTTAATGGAGGTATTCAAATTGCTGGTACAAATGTAAATCCAACTGTTATTTTTAATAAAGCCGGAAAATATACAATTGTTCTTACTGCGAAAAATAATTTAGGAAGTATTGATATTGTTAAAACAAATTATATAATAGTTACCGCATTATCACCTCAAGATACGACAATATGTAAAGGCGATTCAATAACAATTACAGTTTTAGGTTCTGGTTTTACATCGTATTTGTGGAATACTGGAAGTAATTCTTCAACGATTAAGGTTTCTCCTTCAAAAACTACAACCTATAAAATATCTATGAAAAAAGGATTGTCAACTGTTATTGATTCTGTTACAATATCAATCCCCAAACAACCAGAACTTGGAATTGACACAACTTTCTGTGAAGGAGGTTCTTTGTTATTAAAACCTGGAACTTTCAGTAAATATTATTGGAATGGATCTGTAACTGAAGGAACGTCATCTTTTGAAGCTAAAACAATTGGTAAAATAACTGTTAAAACAATTGATACCAAAGGTTGTATTTCTAAAGATTCAATTACAATACTTCCATTATATAAAAAACCAATAGTAAACTTAGGTAAAGATTCAATCTTTTGTTGGAAAAAATCGATGCTAGTGGATGCTGGAAATGCTGGATCAAGTTATAAATGGAGTACTGGTAAATCAACAAAAACGATTTCTATTGATACAACCGGGATTTATTCAGTAACTGTTACAGATTCAAAAACTTGTGTAAATTCAGATACTGTTTCAATAAAAGTATTAGTACCAATAATTCCACAAATAGGAATTGTAACGCAAAGTGTTTCTGGCAAAAATTTAATTGCATGGGAACCACAGTTGAACAAAGGCATTTTGATGTATCATGTTTGGAGAGAAACAAATGTAACGGGTCAATATACGTTAATTGGAACAAATGCAAAAGACTCATTAACAGTTTCAATCGATCAAGCATCAAATCCCAAAAGTCAATCAAATAATTATGTTCTTTCAACAGTAGATTCTGCTTGTGGTAATGAATCTTATAAGAGTAAAGTACATTCTAGTATTCATCTATCTTGTCGATTACAAACAGATGGTACTGTAAAAGCATCTTGGAATAATTATAATGGAATATCTGTTTTAAAATATATTATTTATAGAGCTAAAAAAGGAGAAACACTTATGCCTTATGATACTATTCTTGTTAAGCAAGGTTTACAGAATATTGAATACATTGATTTAAATGCAATAGGATTGAATTCATATTATCAAGTTGGTTTTGATTTGTCTAAAAAATTAACACCAAGTAAATTAAAGTCAGATAGTGGGCCATTTAGTCAAAGTCTTAGTAATATGGCTGAAAGCGAATTGACAGAGATTTCTGAGGTATCAAAATCGGATGTTACAATTAGTCCTAATCCAACCAATTCGAAAATAATGGTAAGTATTTCAACTCAAGAAAAATTCAATTTAACAATACTAGACTTATTAGGAAGAAAAATACTAACAAAAGAAGGAATAGGTTCATCTATAGTCGATTGTGCTGAATTAAAGACAGGCGTTTATATCATAGTTGTTCAATCGGAAAATATAAATACATCTCAAAAACTAATAAAAGAATAAATAGAATTACATTTAAATTTCGATTAATTGATGTGTTGAGGACAGGAATATTTACCAAAATAATTTGTTATGTACGAAACTATCGAAATATTTAATATTTCAGGAAAGTTAAAAATGACTTGGAATAATGATGTTAAGGCAAATATTGATACTTGGTCTTCTTATCAAGTAACTCTAGAAGAATTCTCTAATGCAATTCTCAAAAAAGGTTTACCTTTTGCAGTTGAGAATAATTGTATTGCATGGATTGTTGATTCAAGTAAAGCTATCGGTACATTTACTAGAGAATGTCAAAGTTATATATCTACAGATATTTTCCCAGCTTTTGCTAAGGCAGGCATAAAATATTTTATTACAATAAACTCTCCTAATATAATGACTAACCTTACAGTCAAAGAATATCAAGCTAAAGCTCAACCAAATGGTTTAATTTTATTGGAAGTTAAAAGTGTATTTGAAGCTATAGAATGGTTAAATCTAAAGATTTCAAATGCAGTCTAATTTATTATTAGAGAATTATATAATTCGTACTTAAGAATAATATAATACTAGGAACTTTCTGCTTATAAACGTAATTAATTTAAATCAAATATCTTAATGAATTTTAATTGTTAGATATTTTATTTTTGTAAAAAAGAATGGGAAAGGTTATATAATTATTTTGTTTGATAAATTTTTTATGTTTTTTGAAACCTATTTTACTATTTAGTAGTTAGAGTTGCTTAGTTACTAACGACATTAATACCTAGATAAGTTTAAGCTTGGTCGTTCAAAAAAGTACAATTAATATATTTATTAATCTTAAAACAATAAAGATATGGCACTAATTAATTGGGACAACACATTAAGTGTTGGTGTTAAAGAAAGTGATGATCAACACAAAGTACTTATACAGTATATAAATGATCTAAATGATGCTATGAAACAAGGTAAAGGAAAAGATGCCGTAATAGAGGTAATAGATAAATTAGCAAACTATACAGCTACTCACTTTAGAAATGAAGAAAAATATTTTGTTCAATTTAATTATCCATTAACGGATGAACACAAAAAACTACATGCAACATTCGAACAAAAGATTAAAGAATTTAAAATAGATGTACAAAATGGCAAACTAGGAACTTCTATAGAGGTATTAAATTACTTGGTAAGTTGGCTAAAAGGTCATATCTTAGTTGAAGATAAAAAATATTCTGCATTGTTTAACAGTAAAGGGGTAATGTAATTAATTTAATAATTTTAAAACGTAACGTTATGGCATTAATAAATTGGGAAAGTTCGTTTAGTGTGAATATCGAAGAAATTGATAACCAACATAAGAAAATTGTTGGGTTTATAAATGACTTAAACGATGCAATGAAACAAGGAAAAGGCAAAGAAGCATTAGCAACTATTTTAAATGATTTAATCAACTATACAGCAACTCACTTTAAATACGAAGAACAATATTTCGATAAATTTGGGTATGCAAATACAGCTGAACATAAACAATATCATGCTAAACTAGTAAATGAAGTTATTGCATTTAGAGACGGTTTCCAAAGCGGAAAACTTGGAGTAACTGTTGAAGTATTAACCTTTTTAGTAAATTGGCTTAAAAACCATATTTTAGTAGAAGATAAAAAATACACATCATGTTTCAATAATAATGGTTTGAAATAAATAATTTAATAAGAGGCAAAATCAAGAATATTATTTGATTTTGCCTCTTTAATTTTAATGCAATGGATCTTATTCTTTTAAAAGAAACACTAGAAAAAATCGAACAGTTGCTCAAAGAAAAGCAACTGTTGTTGCATTATAAGAACCTTGCAAATTCTTTATATCAACTTGCAAATAATAAAAGTGATACATTACTTCAGAAAGTTGAAATAGAAAAAAATCAAATAATAAAAATTCACGACGAATTTACCCAAGAACATTGGACAGAAACACAAATAGAATTTATAAAGAAATTTAATCGAGATCGACTATTAGGAAGAAAAGCAATACGTAGAATAATTCTTGTGTTTCGATATCATAACGCAAATCCTTTTGAAGAGGCAAGGGAAGTAGAACAAATTGTTGAAGATTATAATCTTTTAATGATTGAACTAAATACTCTACTAAAAAGTCTTCAAACAATATTAATAGATACAGATACAGAAAACGAACATCAACAAACAAATTCATATAATCTTTTATTTCTTTCTTTTGAAGAAGGAACATTTTTTCAAAATATTAATTTACTCGAGAAGTTTTGTCGAATTTGGAATCGAATTTTAATGTCGTTTATGTATTTAACCGGTGAAACAATTAAACCAACATTAATATACGATATTAAACCAAAATCAATCAGTTTTGCATTAGAACCAGAAGCAATTAAAGCTTTAACAACATCAGCTTGTAAAGTGTTGGCTGGTTATAAAAAAGTACTTGAAATTAGAAAGTTACAATTAGAAGTCAATACTCTAAATCTACATAATAAATACGAATTAGAAAATTTATTGGAAGATGAAGTAATAAATATAGTTGATATTTTGTCATTTCAAGTTTCAACTAAATTGGTTGAAAGTTATGATTTAAGAAAAAAAATAAAAAAAGAAGAAATTCGAAAAAATATACAAATAGCATTGAAACAAATTGTGAATTTTATCGAAAAAGGAGGTAAAATCGAGTCAACACATTCACGTGAATTACATGAATTAATCGAAAAAATTATTATACTCTTAAAAAGTATTAAAGATATTGAGACAAAAACAAATTACGAAAAGGAGTTTCACTTTGATCTTTCATTCGAAGAACAAGAAGAAGAAAAATTTTAACTTAACTAAATTACAAGAAGATGGCAACAGACAATGGTAACGAATTTAAAATATTCGACTGTAAACTAACCCAATCAGAGTTTCAAAAGTTAAGTTCATTTATTTACGATGAATTAGGTATAAAACTTCCTGATATGAAGAAAGTTATGCTTGAAAGCCGACTTCAACGTAGATTGAGAGAATTAGGGTTAACTAATTTTAAAGATTACATTGATTATTTATTTAGCAAAGATGGTCGTCAGAACGAAATGGTTCACATGTTTGATGTTGTAACAACAAATAAAACCGATTTTTTTCGCGAAAATATGCATTTTGAATATATGAATCAGTTTATTTTAAAGGAAGTTGCACAAAAGAACTCTAATTTTGTTAATATATGGAGTGCTGGTTGTTCCAGTGGAGAAGAACCATATACACTTACCATCGTTCTAAGCGAAGCAATTGAAAAAGGGTTAATTTCTGATTTTAAAATTTTGGCTACCGATATTTCGACAAGAATTCTAAAAATGGCAATTGATGCAATTTATCCGCTAAACAGAATCGAAGAAATACCTTTACATTTAAAAAAGAAATACTTTTTAAAGAGTAAGGATCCATTGAATAAAACTGCTAGAGTAGTACCTCAATTACGAAATAAAATAACATTTGAACGATTAAATTTTATGGATGATGTATATCCCGTAAATCAAATGTTTGATATTGTTTTTTGTAGAAACGTAATTATATACTTTGATCATCAAACTCAAGAGAGAGTGATTGGGAAATTGTGTTCTAAATTAAAAACGGGAGGATATTTGTTCTTAGGTCATTCTGAGTCAATTGCAGGGATGAATTTGCCACTTGTAAATGTTAAACCAACTGTTTTTAGAAAAATATAACAAAAACGAAAACCTTTTAAAATATAAGTACGTTTAGCAACCTAGCCAACATAAGAAAAATCATAAAAAATAAAGATATGATAAACGATAGCACCCTAATCAGCGAACTTGAAAAACGATTCAACGATAATAAAAAAGCAATTGCTGAATTACAAGAGCTTACCGAACAACTTAAGACGGTGAATAAAATGCTAGAAGAATCAGAAGCATTAAAAAGTCATTTTATTTCAAACATTAGAAATGAAATTATTAATCCATTCACATCTATCTTAAATTTATCTAAACAGATAACAACAATGACAGATATTGAAAAAGCTAAAAAAAGTGCTGCACTTATATTTGGTGAAGCATTTTTCTTAGATTTTCAATTAAAAAATATATTTGCTGCTGCAGAACTAGAAGCTGGCGAAACGTATCCTCAAATCTATAGTGTAAATGTTACTAATACTGTTCAAAGTTTAATCGATTCATATCAAGGTAATATAAGTGCTAAAAAATTAAATATTGTTATTAATAGTTCAATTGAAAAGGATTTTACATTTAAGTCTGATCCTGGAAAATTAACACTTATATATTCTAATTTATTAAACAATTCTATTTTGTTCAGTAAAGAGGGTGGAACCATTGAAATAAATTTATCATTTGAATATGATTCGATGGTTTTTGCAATAAAAGATAATGGAATAGGTATTGAAGCAGATAAAATGAAGCTAATTTTTGATCGATTTAAACGATTGGATAATACTATTAATACATTATCAAGTGGTTATGGTTTGGGCCTGTCTGTTGCAAAAGCAATAACTGACATGCTAAATGGAGTAATTTCCGTAGAAAGTGTTGTTGGACAAGGTGCAACGTTTACCGTTGTTATACCTGATGTTCATACTGATACTGAGGCAACAGGAACGGCAATTGATGAAAATGGAATGCTGTTTTAGTTAACTAATTATAAATGTTTGAAATAAAGCAGAATGGATAAATATTATCTCTATCCGGCAACATTGTTTGCAAGCGACATATCGTATGAAGTAACTACAGTATTAGGTTCTTGTGTAGCTGTATGCTTATGGGACAATGTAAAACAAATTGGAGGTATAAATCATTTTATGCTACCTTTATGGAATGGTCAAGGATTAGCAACTCCAAAATATGGTAATATTGCTACAGAAAAATTACTTCAAAGAATGATTGAATTGGGATGTTCAAAATCTAATATAACAGCTAAAATATTTGGTGGAGGTGAAATTATTGATACTCAGATTTCATCCTTTAATATTGGAGAAAGGAATATTCAAATTGCTAAAGAAACATTATCTGAATTAAATATACCGATTGTTGGATTAAGTGTTGGAGGTAAATTAGGACGGAAAATTATATATTATACGGAATCAGGTAAGGTATTACATAAATTTATCGAAAAGACATTAGGAAATTCTTAAGGTATGGGAAAGAAGATAAAAGTACTAGTTGTTGATGATTCAGCTTTAGTAAGACAAACACTAGTCTCTATTTTAGAAAGTGATTCTGAAATAGAAATAATGGGAACAGCAGCAGATCCATATTATGCTGCTGCAAAAATTGCAAAAGAAATTCCTGATGTTATAACATTAGATATTGAAATGCCTAAAATGGATGGGTTGACATTTTTAAAAAAAATTATGACTCAACATCCAATACCCGTTGTGGTAATTTCTAGTTTGACTGCACACGGTACAGAAACGGGTATGAAAGCCTTAGAATATGGCGCTGTTGAGATAATTACAAAGCCTCAAATGGATACTAAACAGTTTATTGAGGAATCAAAAATAAGAATTTGTGATGTTGTAAAAGCAGCAGCAAATGCAAGAATTAAACGTAGAATTGTAAGTCAAGAAACAACAATGGTTGTACAACCAAAATATTCGGCTGATGTAATGATACCTGCAGCTCCTGCTCAAACAAGTATGTTGAAAACTACTGATGTTGTTTTAGCAGTAGGTGCATCAACTGGTGGAACCGAAGCATTACGAGTATTTCTTGAAGCTTTACCGCTAGATTCTCCAGGATTAGTTATTGTACAACATATGCCCGAGAAATTCACCAAATCATTTGCAGATAGATTAAATGAAACATGTAAAATATCCGTAAAAGAAGCCGAAGATGGTGATAGTGTAATTAATGGTAGAGCACTTATTGCACCAGGAAATTTTCATATGCTTTTGAAAAGAAGTGGTGCTAGATATTATGTTGAAGTAAAAGAAGGTCCATTAGTAAATCGTCATAGACCAGCTGTAGATGTTTTATTTAGATCTACTGCACGTTATGCCGGAAGTAATGCAATCGGTATAATTATGACAGGAATGGGAGATGATGGTGCAAAAGGGCTTTTGGAGATGAAAGAAGCTGGTGCAAAAACAATTGCACAAGATGAAAATTCTTGTGTTGTATTTGGAATGCCTAAAGAAGCTATAAAACTGGGCGGTGCTATGAAAATATTGCCTTTAGATGAAATAGCGCCTTATGCAATGACTTTAGCAAAATCACATATTTAATGTTTTTTAAATTATAAAACTTTGTAACTTTCACCTATTAAAATTGATACTATGGAATCTCAGAACTCCCATTTAGAAAGTGTTTATGCACTTTATCAAGATATGATTAAAAAAGGCTTCACTCTTATATATGAAGGAGAAGTTAATCATCAGATTACAAAGACATTTACTTCAATGGCTGATGAGAATATGGAAAAGGTAAGTGAAGATGATTCCGTAAGGAAAAAAGTTTATCATGTAATGGTTGAATGTCTTCAAAATATTTGTAAACATGCAGAAGATGGAGATCAATCTGATACTGCTTTTTCAGGAAATGGTATTTTTATAGTTGGTAGAGATGATAATGCATATCATGTAATAAGTGGAAATCAAGTCGATTATGAGCAAAAAGAAAAGATTAAAACATCGCTTGATTTTGTTAATAGTTTAGATAAAGATAAACTTAAAGAATTATATTTTAAAAAATTAAAGGAAGGGTCAATTTCAGAAAAAGGTGGAGCAGGGCTAGGTTTTATTGATATGGTCAAAAAAACGGGTCATAAATTAGAATATCATTTTGATGCACTAACCGATGGAAATTACTTTTTTATATTAAAATCAACTATTTCAAGAAACAAATAACACGATTAAAAATAGAAATTATGGACGCTATAAAATTAAAAGGAACTGAAGATACTCCAGCTGTAACATTTGACGCAGGTGCAAATATCTTCGAATTAAGCGGAAAGTCAATGCCAGAAAATGTTGCTGCTTTTTATTCTCCAATACTTGCTTGGATTGAAGAATATGGAAAAAAACCAAATGCTGAAACCGTTGTTAGTTTTAAGTTAGAATATTTTAATACTGCATCTTCAAAAATGATTATGGACATTATGTCTAAATTTGAAGATATTTGTAATAATGGAGCAAATGTAAAAATGAAGTGGCACTATCTAGAAGTTGATGAAGATATGCTTGAAGCAGGTGAAGGTTATTCAGAAATTGTTGATGTACCTTTTGAGATGATAAGTTATTAATTACTTTGACAAACATTTTCAAAATAAAATAAGATATTAATAACCGGTGATTAAAATAATCCCCGGTTTTTTTTCAGAATTTTTAAGCAGACTTATCGTCTTTGGCTATCGAAATGTAAATGCTACTGCAAATCTTTCAATACTAAAGTTTAGGATTGAAAGATTTGTTCGGAGGTCTGGGTTACATTAATTTCTACCTTTTTAGACTTGCTAAAAATTATGCTTGATTGATCAAATCCCTATCTTTTCGTCTTAATCTTGTAATTTCGAAATTGTATGCAAATGGTATTTAAATAAAAAAGGGTTTCAGATCGTAAATCGCTGAAACCCTTTTCTTATCTGTAGCGAGAGGCGGGCACGATCCGCCGACCTCATGATTATGAATGTTTTTTAGTATGGCTCAAAGCCTATTAAATAAGGCATTCTCATAATTTAAAGTTCTCATTAAGTATCATTTCATGATATTACTGCACTTAACTTTGTACTTAATGTTATTTCTTTTTATTCACGAGTTTTATCCCATTTTCAATATTTAAGACAGGAATTGTATCACTTAGAGTATTTTTAAATAACTTAATTCCAAAAGAAATTAAGACTCTTTCAATTAATAATCTGGTATGGTCTGAAGTTTCAGGTGGTAGTTGTATTATGGAATACTCTTCCCACTCATCAAAGGAGTGGTGTTTTTGTCCTTCAGGATATCTTTGTGAAAGTGATTTTTTAGTTTCACCAATATATATTTCTTGTTTTTCTCTATTTAATAGTAAGTAAATATTGTTTTCATTAAGTTCATATTTTAAATCTTTTCGAGGTTTCCACTCACTTACTTGTATTCTTCTGAGTATTTCATCTTCATCGCTAAGTAAGTAATCGGCTATCAAGTATGAACTTAATTCTCTATAAATGTTAGGGAATCCTTGAGATTCTTCTCTAACCTTGAAATATTCTTTAAATTTTATAGTTGGTATATTCTCTTTCCAACTTATTAGTACTTGTAATTGTTCTTTAAAACCTCCAATATCATATTCAGTATATTTTTGCGTCTTATAATACTCATCACCGATATGAAACTCTAAAGACCTTACGAAGCTTTTGGGATAGTCTTTAGCCAATTGAATTGCAAAATCTTTATCCCATTTTATCCGATAACTACTTTCTTGATTTCTTTTTTTTATGAATGACAACCATAAACAAGCATTAAATTTGTCTTTTGTTCTGTCCTTATCCTTTGGACTTTCGTAATCGATTTCAACTATCCATTTATAATTTTTTTTATCATGTGAGTCTAAAATTTGTTTTCCCCAACTCTTAACATAATATGATGGTATTGTAATGGTTAAATCATTAATGAACATCGATTTATGTATGTCTAATGGGAAAAACTCTGGTGAGAGCCTAATTGGCTGTACTCGATTATTCCTTTTATCCATTTTGAATATTTTTAAATAGTTCCTTTCCTATTTTTTCGACTATACCTACAACTAGTGCATTTCCCATAAAAAAGGCTCTTTTAGTGTCAGTAATACCATTTAGTTGTGTGTGATTATCGGGGAACATATTTAGTCTTTCTAATTCAACTGGTGTAAGTCTACGTAAGATACCATTCTGTTGAACAACATGTTTAAACCTTGATGGTGAAGACCCTCCTTCACCTGTTATAATGGTGCGTGATGGTTTTTTAATATCATCAGGAAACACCATACTACCTTCAGCATAATTGTAGTAAAAATCTTTAGCTTTATTATGGCGTTGTTCTTTTTTTGAACCTTTAAGGTATTTCCATTTATCTAACGAATCATCATTAATAAGATATTCACTTTGGACCTCTTCAAGAGGTACTAGGATATCCTCTATTGTCATTGATTTACCACTATAAGAAGATTCCATTTTACATGTCCAAAATTTACCATCTATCATAATTCCGGTATTTTGAAATGGACTTAGTTTTTTACCTTTATTGAAATTATTTGAAACTTCAACTAAATCATCAGCGATACTTTCAATTATAATGTTATTGTTTTTACATCTACTAGGGAAAGCATTGATATGGACACCTTCTTTTGTAATCCAATCTTCTTTATATTTTAACGACTTAATTTTTTGATAAATAGCTGTTGAATTGTGGTATCCAATAATATATATTCTTCGTCTTCTTTGAGGTAGACCATAATCGGCAGCGTTAATTATTTTCCATTCTACTGCATATCCTAATTGATTTAGTGATGATAGGATCATCGCAAAATCTCTACCCCTTTGTGTTGCTGGAGAATTAACTAATCTATCTACATTTTCAAAAATAAGATATTTAGGTTTCTTACTATCTTTTTCTTCGATTATTCTGTGAATTTGCCACCATAGAACGCCTTTTTTACCAATTAAACCGCCACTTTTTTTCAATGTAGTTGCCACTGAATAATCTTGACACGGAAAACCACCAACTAATAAATCATGGTCGGGTATTTCAATTGTTTCAACTTTTCCTATATCAATTCCACTATGATTATTTTTCCCAAATCTATTTTCATAAACTAAACTTGCATGTTGAATCTTTGTACTTGGTTCCCATTGATTACTCCACACGACTTTATAAGGACTATTGTCATTTTTAGGATAACCTTCTAATCCAATTCGAAATCCTCCAACACCGGCAAATAATTCAACTACTTTTAAAGCCATTTTTAAAATATCTATTTAAAACAAATATAGAAATAATGATGTTAAAAACAATTTAGAATTAAAGGTGTCTCTTGTGCAAAAAGATAAAATTACTTTTTTTATTCTACTGTCAACACAAGATGTTTCGGTTTATATAAACAACCATATTCCTCCTTTAACATAATTTGGTGTAATCTTTTTACCCTGCAATAGTTAACATTTATTAAGAAAAGTGAATAATCCTTTCAAAGATATATTAGAGGTTTATTAATTGCTGTTTATAATGGTTGTGATTGTGATTTAATGGTTGGTAATGAATTTTGGTTATTACCGTTTAACGCCTCAAGGAATAAAATCCACAAAATATATTAACTACCAGTAATATTATTTGGTAGTGTCAAAATAATATTATACATTTGCAGTAATATAGTTCTTTGAAAAATGATTTGATGTTTATTTGCTAAATGGAGATTCTATGACTGTCAGTAATGACAACCTTTACGGGTATACTAGCAACACAAGCACATCTTTATCGTCCTTAGACTGTCAATGTCTGAACGTTCTTGATTAGACAGATTTTTCTGTTTGATTATAATTCGATGATGTATTATTATATATCGTCTTATGACTGCCAAAACCGACCAGTTTATTGATAGACAGATATATTCTGTTTTATTATTTTTGATGATATTATGTTATATGTTGTTATATGCTATTTATTAGCAGGAATTTTAAGCGAGTGTATGAGAACATTGTTTACGCATTTAGTAAATAGACGCCTAAATACACATTTTACTTTGACATTGTTAAAATTAGCAGGATAACAATGTTGTTGTCTTTAAAAACAAGTAAAATGTCTAGATTAAAACAAAATCAAATCATTGATAATGCAATACAAAGTATTGCGATTATCACACAGAGCCAGTGTTCTCTTTCGGAAAAAGACTTAATTGTCTTAAGTGATGCATCTGATAGACTTCAATTCTTGAAAAGGAAAAAAGGTAAGACCAATGAACAAATTCGACAAGAAATTGCCGATGTAGTTGTAATTCTTATTAATTATTTCACTAAAGAATAACGTTTATGAAAACAAGATGTTTAATGTATTCCGGACACTCCTTAATTTTTTTTTATAAATGAGAAATGGACTTAGGTAATATTATTAAAAACATTAGAAAACAAAAAGGTCAAACTCAAGGCGAGTTTGCACTTTCTTGTGGTATAACTCAAACATATCTTTCTCAAATTGAAAGTAACTTAAAAGAACCCAATCTTTCGACATTAAAAGCGATTAGTGAAAGCTTGAATGTTCCATTACCGATTTTGTTTTTTTTGTCAATGACTGAAGATGATGTTCATCCTAATAAAAGGCAAGCATTTCAAATTGTGAGCCCATCGGTAAAATCATTGGTAAATGAATTCTTCGCAGTTTAAAATTAATGAATTTAAAAAACTTTGCTCAATCGTTTGTTTTAAACCTAGCGAGGTAGAATCTATAGTAAATAATATAGATAAATATTATCGTGAATGGATTGAATTTAAATTCGACAAAAAGACTGGATTACCCAAAAGGTATTTAGATGGAACAGAAAAAACACGAATTATACGACCTTCTCAAAATGAGTTAAAACTTATTCAATCTAGGATTAAAAATAAGATTCTAGTACCTATCGAACTTCCCAAAGAAGTACATGGCGGAGTTAAAAAATGCAGTAACATTACAAATGCTAAACCGCATCAAGGGAATAAGTATATCTTCACAACTGACTTGCAAACATTCTATCCAAACATAACATCTAAAAGGGTTTACAATATGTTTTGTAAATTAAAGTTGTCACCGCATTATTCTCATTGGTTAACAAATTTAACTACTTGGAAAAATGAATTACCGCAAGGTACACCTACAAGTACTCATATTGCAAATCTCGTTTTTCTTGAAACAGACCTAGCTTTAATAAAGCTTTGTAATGATAATAATGTTACATACACAAGGTATGTTGATGATTTAACATTCTCGTCTCAAAAGGATTTTAAACATTTACTTCCAAATATTCTTACAATCGTAACATCTAATGATTTTAAGTTAAGTCATAGAAAAACACAATACAAGGGCAATCAAACTATTACCGGTATAAATGTGTTTTTGAATAAAATTGATGCACCTGAAAAAATTATAATAAAATCAAAAATTGAAGTTGAAGAGGATGCTAAAAGTAAACCATTTACCAACTACCTAAATAATATTAGAAAAACTAATAAAAAGCGAAACTAGCAACTTTAACTACATAAATAAAAAACCACCCAAAACCCTATAGGATTTAATTGGGTGGTCAATCGAAAGTATATTATATCGCTTTATATCGTTAGTATTAGCTGATATTAATCATTACCCTCACCATCGCAATGCATCTGTTCTAATCGGTCCGCCATTATGGTTTCAAAATCTTGTTTTCGATTTTGTTGTTGAAACTGTCGCCACATTGTATCATATTTGAATTTAATGTTATTTTTATCAAAGATTTCAGCTTTAATCCAATCTTTATATAGCTTCATAGCTTTATGATTTTTATGATAATTGTTAGCTTCGGCATGTTCTAAGGCTTCATTGTAGTATTTGGTTTTAATTTTGGTAAGAAACTTTTCAACTTCATTTTTACATATATAAAAATCAAATGGTACAGTTTCAAAGTGTTTATCAACTATCAACATAAATGTATCGAAATCATTTTGGGTATTTAAAATCTTTGAAATTTTATTATCTAAATAGTTATTATATAATTCAACATTTTTATTGTGTTGTTCTATAATCTTCTGTTCATTGGTTTTTATTGGGTTTTGAATCGGTGGAGGTAGTTCTTCGGTTACCTGTGATTGTGGTATAACCGTTTCAACGTTGGAATCAGTTTTTGCGGTGTTCAGGTTACCACATTCATTGATAATATAGAATTGACCATGATGACCTTTAATTTTATTCGTTCTAACATATCCACATTCTTCTAAGTTATTGAAAGCATTAACAACCGCCTTTTTACCGAGTCCGAAACGATTCATAAATAGTCTATATGATATTCTAAATTCATCGGAATCAGCTAATATACTTTCTAGTATTCTATAGGCTGTTGATGTTAATCTTTTATCATACAATATTGAATGATGCATTGTTGTGAATTTACCTTCTTCGATAGTTTTTCTATTCACTTTTTTGTTAATTACCTTGTTGTTTGAGTTTTTTAAGTTGTTTGTCATTTTAATAAATTATTTTCTCATTCGTTATAAAAAAAGTCATCAGTGGTGAGAAAACCACATTAGCTAAACATGGAACCACCGATGCTTTTTCTAAAATATAATCACGAATTAAAATAAGTCAAGACCTTTAGGTTGGAATTTGTGTTTTATTTAAAAAATATTTAAGGTTCCTTTAGGGAACTAGGTTTCCTTTGGGAACAAATCTAGGGTGCTTAAGGGGGGTGCATAACTATATAAGTTATAATATGACCACCTATTTATGTTGGTGGTTCGTTTTAGACTCACCACACAACAAAATAGGATTATAAAAAATTGGAATCGGTATTGATTAATAATATTAAAAATAGAAAAAACATATTCCAACTAGCGAAGCAAATTGTATTTAGAAATAAAAACATATCTCAACCAGAGCGAAGCGATTATGGTTTTAAAATATTCCAACTAGCCGGAGGCTAAATAGTATCATTTAATATATTAATTTAATACTTATAATCTCAACAAAGCGAAGCGTAAATGTCTTTGATTGTATAATACATATTCCAACCAGCCGAAGGCTAAACACAACTATTCCAATTTGAGCGATAGCAACAAATCTAGATTGAAATATCAACCAGCCGAAGGCTAAGTATGATTTAATATCACCAACAGTAAGCCTTTTCAAGGTATTATATGTCGATTAATATTATAGATAGTCCAATTATTCCAATTATAAAAATACTAGCTCATTTAAGCTGTTTATCGTACCATTTTGAATTGATTAAATTAAGTTACGACAACTTAAATATTACGATAAGCCTCTTAATATCCCAACAAAATGAGTTTGGATGTTGACTCGTGAGTTAATTCATTAAACACTTTTAGTAAAATATATATTTAGTTTCGTGGCGGATCGCCACGAAACATATTCAGTAGAGGTACTAAAGTTAAGTTCGTATCCTATAATAGAATATTGATTATAGACAGCATTTAAAGCTATATTATGGGTTTCTCAGATTTTTTGCTACCGAAATTTTTTAGTCCAAAAAAAGGAATTACCCCGGATGATACAGTATTTTGAAAAAAAATTCCCAATATATTTTTGGTTATAGATTTGACTTTTGTTGTTTGAGTAATAATATCTGTTTACGTAACTGTAATTTAGTTAAACTGTTAGTTATTCCCTGACGTTTTGTACTGTCAGATTCTAAATCGTGTCTTTTCTGTTCGATTGCGATTTTATTATTTAAATCGTTAAGTTCATCCATTTTTATTAGTTTATTTATTAAATGGGAACCGTTTAAATAAAGTAAAACGATTCCCAGCATGTTATTTATGAGCATTAATATTGATAAAATGTAATTACAATTCATCGATTGGTAAAAATGATAGAATGTGAGCTATTACATCAACTGTCATAGCATTGCCAACCATTTTAAATTTTTGAGTTTTTGAAATGCCGGGTACATCCAAATAGTCATCTGGAATAGTTTGAAGTCGACAAGATTCCTTAACAGTTAATACACGAAAATGTTTATTAGGGATTGATAACGGGTCATACTTTTGTTTAGGGTCGTAACCAGAGTTTTGATATACCTTTTCGCAAAATTCAATTCGTTGTTCATCAGTCATGTTGAATGTAAAATCATTATCAAACAGTATATTCCCCATGTGCATAGACAAATAGCGTCTCAAGCCTCGTGGGGTGTTGGTGACGTTCCCGGTCATTACTGGATTCGATTTTAATTTATCTACGATACCATTTTCAACTATAGATTGGTATGTTATACCTTTATCTTCTGGCATTGGGAAGGACCAAGAGCACCAATAGTTACGGTGTCGTACCTGAGCGGATAATAATCGGCTGTTAACCATTATCGGTTGCAACCCAAGCTCTGAACTGATAATATCTCTATCAGAATTCCTCATTGAATTGACATTTTCGGCTAGTATGAAAAGTTTCTTATTTGGGTTGGTTTGCTTTATTTCTTTAATGATTCTGACAGCTTCATAGAAAAGCGAGCTTTTAGAACCTTTCAATCCTGAACGGTCTGTTCTGTTAGCTGCACTCAGGTTTTGGCATGCACTACCAAAAATAATTAACAACGGTTCATCATTGGCTAACATGGTACCATTGACTTTACGTACATCACCAATTGGAATAAAATTTGGGTCATTACCATAATGGTATCGTTGGACTTTTAGACAGTCATTATCTATTTCACTAGAATAGTACTTGGTTATTTGAATTTCATCGGATAGCTTTTCAGTTGCAATTTTTGCACAAGAAATTCCGTCAAACATTGAGAGGACAGCAATTGATTTTTTGTTTTTCATTAATCATAATCGAGTTATTTATTTGTTATTTATTAATAAATATCTGCTCGAAATGAAAAATGACCCGGATAGAAAAAATAATTATGATGATTAGAAAAGCATCCGTTTTAGAATTAGACTATAGCCATTTTGTAACGCAAATAAAATGCTTGAAAGCCCGTGTTTATGCGTGTTTTGTGTCAAAATAATTTGCATGCTAAATTTAATACGCTTATATTCGTAGTATCATATTAAATCAATGATTATGTACTACTACTATTCAAGAATCAGTTCAATTTATCAAAGTGCGTCTCGCCAAATTGAAAATTTTAAAATTCATAGTGAGTTTAGCCCAGAAAATCTATTCGTAGATAAAATTCAGGGAAATGTTAAGTTCATGGAACGACCAGAGGCGATAAAACTATTTGATACTATTACCTCAGTTGATGGTAAGAAAATTATTGTAGTCGATTCTGTGGACCGTTTAGGTAGAAATCTAATTGATATTCTAAGTACGATAGAACTATTCACAAAAAACGGTATTTGTTTAAAATCATTAAAGGAAGGATTTGAAACATTACTTGAAGATGGTAGAGAGAATCCAATGGCTAAAATGGTTTGTACCGTAATGGGTTCGATTGCCGAAATGGAAAGAAACCGAATAAAGGAAAGAATGACCGAAGGCGTGAAGATTGCCAAAGCTAAAGGAAAATATACTGGTAGAAAAATTGGTTCAACTCAAACAGATTCTAAATTATTAGAACGACACGCTCTTATCGTTAAAAAAATAAAAAAAGGTATGGTTGTAAGAGATATAGCCGAAGCTTTAAACTGTAGTACTACAACCATCATTAAAGTTAAGAAGGTATTAGAAAAGCAAAGAGCCTAACAATCACAACCCTTTAACCTCTCACCGCCATTAAATCCAATTTAGTGGCTTTTTTTTGTTCAAAAGGCTGGCAATTCTCATAGGAACGTGTTATCCTTGCGTGTTACATGTAGTAACATGCTAGAATAATGGGTTTTGTGGTAAAATTGAAAATAAATATTGCAATCTACTTGGCATATGCCAATTTTTCTGCATATTTTAGTGATATGGAAATAAGGATGACTTTTTTATAAAGTAATTTCCGACCAACCTGTTCTATTTTTTATAGATAAAGGTTGATTTCAGCAACAAAATAAATCCAATTTTTTAGTATTAATCTGCTATTGGCATTGCTGCATCGTCATGTCAAGAAGTCTAAAATGTAAATTAAAATGTTTTGTTGTAAAAGATTGTATTTAGATGAAGTTGCTGTACTTCTAAGAAAGAAAAAAACATCTACAGCTAAAAAGTGGTGTGTAAAACATAATGTTCCTATTTTCTATGATGAACCATCTCCTTATGTCATAAAGGCATATTTTGATATTGCGTATGATGGTGCACTTCTGGAACATCTATTAAAGAAACATGGTGATGATTGGGAAGAACATTACCAATTAATTCGTGATGATAAGTACTATAGTATATTAAGTCCTAAACAGTCTAATGATGTAACAAAGTCAACATACACACCCAAAAGTAAAACGAGTATCAAATTTTTAAGTCAATTACAATGAAACGTTTGACTTATGAAAAACATTCGGGATTGCAAATAGTATGTCAGGGATGCAATCATACGATTCATACTAATATGAAGTCTTATAAGGGTTGTAAGCACCCTTTTGAAAAACAATATTATAAGTTGGTTTTACCTAATCCAAAAACAGGTGGTCGATTAACTAAAAAATTAACGACTCAAAATATTAATGAAGCACTTGCAGCTTTGGTTCAATTTAAAAATGAGGTATGTAATCCATTTCAATTAAATATTACCAAAAGTATTAAGCCTATGCTATTAGTTGATTGCATAGTGATTTATTTGGATTTCAAAAATAACGTTGACGTACCACATCATAAACAACGTCAATTGTCAACTAATTATATTGACGGTATTGAACGATTCATTAGAAAATTCACAAAGTTCCTTGTTGAAAATGGAGTAAATATTAAACTATTTAAGGTAAATGATGTAACTGAGGAAATCGTTGGAAACTATTATAAATACCTTACCGATTTAAAATTTTCTGGTGTAACATTTAATCATTTTATTTTACACATGAAGATGTTTTACGAGTATCTAATTAATAAAAAAGGTTATAAAATTGAAAATCCATTTAAAGATATTAAAAGAAAAGTAGTAATATCTCAGACCGTAAGTGTATTTGGAAAAGATTTTTATGAATTGTTAGATATTATAACACCAGAAGATAGTAAACAAGTTGTTGGTAAACGTGCTGAGAATAAAGATAGGTATCGACCTTGGTTAAAGGATTTTTTTCGATTAAGTGCTTTTACGGGTAGAAGACGAACAGAATTAACATTAATGAAATGGAATTGGATTGAATACGATGAATCAGGAATACCAATATACATAAAAAGTCCAGATGTGAAAGTAAATCACCTTCAAGCGAATTTGGATGAAAATAATTGGAAAATAATATTTGTTCCAATCATACATGAACTTAAAGAACTACTGTTGGATTTGGGATTTAATGAAAAGCAAGGTTCAAACGAATATATAATTGCACCAGATGAAAGTATGAGTAGAGTAATTATAGAGGATTTTGCGTCTAAAAGTTTTACATTTTACTTTAAAAAACTGAATAGAAAATATATTAGGAGTTTAAAGCATCTGAGGAAAACATACGCCACTAAATTGAAAATATTTTCAAGCGGAATTGAACAAGATATAACTCAACACTCGTCAATAGAATTAATGAATAATCATTATATCGACCATAAAGACGTAGCAACAAAAGTTGCACGAAGTGATTTCCGTGTATTTGAACCAAGAATAATTGAAATAACAGCTTAATGAAATCGAAATTTTCGCACTTAACTTTTGTACTTAAGCATAAAAAAAGGAGTCACATTTTTGTAACTCCTTGTTCTTCTTGTAGCGAGAGGCGGGCACGATCCGCCGACCTCATGATTATGAATCATGATTTGTGGTTTTTGTTTATTTTGTTATATTTGATTATGTATTGAAAATCAATTATATATTATGATTTAATTTTTGTTTATTTTTGTTTGTTTATCTTTTATTTTAAAAAATGTATGTAGTATGTATGTAGTAAAATATAAGTGCATGCATATGTATGAATATTTAAAAGCATTTTCAATATTACTTATTAAAATGTAATTTGAATAAGTTTTTGGAAAAGAATTAAAGTACTATCTAAAGCTTATAATTTGTTCCAATAATATTTAAACTAATTTATATACATTTTTATCGTTTCGTTGGCAAATCATACGGATTCCAGAAATTTCCGGTTGCAAGTAGTTTGTGAAAATACCTGTGCATGTATCGAAATAACAATTGCCTTAGAGGGTAACTAATTCGGTCATGAATTCATCAACATCAGCTTGACTGGATGACATTGAAGCAAGGGCAAAAGAACCAACAAAGGGTAGGGAATGCTATTCGCCCGATTTCCCTTGATCGGGACCAATTCTTCGCAATCCGTTCGGGTAATATCCATCAACCACATTTTTCAACAGAAACAAGCGATAGTGATTTTTGGTTTGATATGCCAATTATTCCAAGAATAGGTGAATTTTTTTAAGCTAAAGATTTTCTAGATGCTAATCAATTATTATCAATTCAAGAAACAGCAAATTGTTGGTCGGGAGATGAAGGATTAGTTCAATCTGTTGAATATTGCAAGAACGATGATGGAATGTATGTTTGGTGTGAAGATTAATTCTATTAGTTAGAATGATCATATATTTTAAACTTTATTAACTTACTTTTATTAATCCATTATATTATTTAATTGTTGATTCTAATCGCTTTAACTCGCCTTTTGTCTGTTTCGCTATAACTGTTTGTAACGATATAGATAATTATTTTTTCTCCTGTCTTTTAATCAATATTTGCATTAAATGGGCTGAACTCTCAGCATGTAATTTCCGTTTGATGTTTTTATGGTGAACTTTTACTGTTTCTGCACTAATATCAAGCTCTTCGGAAATTTGTTTATTTGTTCTACCATACGTTAAGAGATGAGCAATATCCCTTTCACGTTTGCTTAATGACTCAAATAATGATTTCCCTAATTTATTGTTAAAAGTTGTAATCAATGTTTCATCTTCACAAGGGACAGCCATATTTATGATATTGAAAAGAGCCGTATTATTTTGATCTTTTTGAATTATACTACAAAAAAATAAAGAAGAATATCTGCGTTTATTTTTCCCTCTTATTCGATAAATTGCTTTGTGAGTATGAAAATTATTTCTTAGCAGATATTCCATGTTTTTCATGTAATCCTTATAATCTTCTGGATGCATTATTTTTTCAATGAACAAAAAATTCATAGTAATTATTTCAGCTTCGGAATATCCAGTATGTTGAATTAATGCTTCGTTACAAACTATATTACTTTGATCGTTAATCCGTTCATTGATATGAACATCAATATTATATAACAATACTGAGGGATGTTTTATAAAACTATTGAGGGGCATTATTCTTTATATATTGGGTTCTCATTTATTATGTGAATATTATCCACAAATGTATTTTTTTGAGTTGGATTTTAAATACGTAAAAATCGGAATTTACAATAAAATAGTGTATCCCAATAATAGCAGGGATTCTCAATCAATAATTGTCTAAAAGACATACCCACTTTAGGTTATTGACAGGTATTGTTTTGTGAAATATATTTACATCGTTTTATTAGTTGTTTCCTCTTATTTTTATTACGACAAATTAACTGAAACCAATAAGGAATCAAGAGTTTTAGTTAACCGAGAAATGGATACTTTAATATAATATTTATGAAATTACTATTGCTAAATGTTTCGAGATATAATAATTTATTCACCAGTATTTGTTGCCATTTTATGGTCGTTTGTTTTGTTAATCAGTTCTCCCAAAAACAATAAAGCAAAGTTCATACTTGGTATTTTTATGCTTGTTGTTTTTTTATTGTTTCTTTCGCATGCGTTTTATTTTAACAAGCAAGTTGCCATATATTGGTATTTTGATTTAGCTTTTATTTTTTGTGCCCTTTCCGTTTATCCCCTTTATTATTGTTATATCAAATTGTTGACTGTTGAAACTAAATTCAATATCAAGTCACTACGATTGTTTTTGCCCGCTTTTATTTTATTAGTTATTTCGGCAGTCGATTATTTTTTAATGTCGTTCGAACAGAGAAATCTTTACGTGAGTGAAGTTCTATTTAATAATAAAAATATTCCAAATGCCGATTTGTTAATCAAAATTCAAGAGTCGATGTTAATTCTCGTTCCAATTATGTACATATCGCAAATAGTTTACACTGTAATAAAGAGCAGAAAATTTATTCGAGATTATAATAAAACAATTGCCAATTTTTATTCAAATATTGAAAACAAAACAATTGATTGGGCTATTCCACTTTTAAATTCATTAGTAGCAGCATCGTTAATAAGTGTTTTATGTAGCATTTTAGGCAGAGCCTTTTTTCTTGAAGAAACTTGGTTTTTGTATATCACAATGATTTGTTTTAGTTTTTTCTTTTTCATTGCTGGCTATTTAGGTAATTTACAAAATCATTCTGTTGCCAATATGGAAAACGATATTGTGTTTGTTTCAGATAGTTTAGCTAACCTAGAAACGGTTATTCCAATAAATGAAGATCCATACAATTCGAGTAAACTTAAAGAAGAATTATTGGAATTATTCGAAAAAACGGAAGTTTTTAAAAATTCAGATTTAAAGATTGTCGATTTAGCTCGAATGTTACACACCAATAGAACCTATATATCAAATGTTATAAATAATGAACTTTCATGTTCTTTCAATACATTTGTGAATCAGTACCGAATTCAAAAAGCTAAAGAATTGATTATAGCCGACAGTAGTAATAATTATACTTTTGAATTTGTTTCCAATGAAGTAGGATTTGGATCGTTACACACATTTATTCGAGCCTTTAAAGAATCGGAAGGTATTACTCCGGGAGCCTTTCGAGACAAAATATAATAGAATTACTCCATTGAGATGCTTCGAGATATAATCATATACGCCCCAATGTTTGTTACTTTACTATGGTCGCTTGTATTATTAACGAGTTCACCTAAAAACAATAGGGCAAAGTTTTTCCTTGGCATTTTTATGTTTGTGTGTTTTTTACTCTTTCTTTCCTATGCCTTTTATTTTAAAAAACAAATTGACACGTTTTTGTATTTCGACCTCATTTTTATTTTTTGTGCACTTTCTGTCTTTCCTTTAAATTACTGTTATATAAAGCTTTTAACAGTTGAAACTACGTTTCGATTTAAAGACCTTAAAATGTTTTTACCAGCATTTATATTCCTAAGTATATCAGTTATTAACTACTTAATAATGTCGCCAGAGCAAAGATATTTGTATGTAAGTGAATGCATTTTTAATAATAATTGGATACCAAATGCCGATTTTGTTATAAAATTCCAAAAGTCTATATCAAGAATGATTCCCTATATCTATGTTTTGCAAATAATATATACTTATGTTAAGGGAAGAAAATGTTTAAAAGAATACAATAAAACAATCGCAAATTTTTATTCGAATATTGATGATAAAACAATAAATTGGGCTGGACTCATTTTAAATTCATTAGTTGTTGCATCAATAATAAGTTTCGTTTTTAGCATTTTGGGTAGGCATTTTTTTATGCACTCACAATGGATTTTGTTGATTCCATCAGCCAGTTTTAGCACATTACTATTTATTGTAGGTTATTTAGGTAATATTCAAAATCATACCGTTGCCAATTTAGAATTAGACGTTGTTTGTGTCTCAGACGAAATAAGAGACTGTGATACGATTACCCAAACGAATGAAGACACAAACAATTCCAATAAACTAAAAGTAGAAATAGTGGACTTGTTCGAAAACAAACAAATCTTTACAAATCCCAATTTGAAAATTGTTGATTTAGCAAATATGTTAAAAACCAATAGAACGTATGTTTCAAGTGTTATAAATAACGATTTCTCTTGTACTTTCAGTCGATTTGTAAATCAATACAGAATACGAAAAGCCAAAGAAATTATGGTACACGATACTAATAAAAAATATGCCCTCGAACTTATTTCTCACGAGGTTGGCTTTGGATCGTTACATACATTTATTCGTGTTTTTAAAGAATTGGAAGGAATTACTCCAGGAGCTTTTCGAGACAAAGAATAATATTGGTTTTTTAAAAAAAACTTTCCAAACTAATATTCAACAAAATATTTCCACCTTCATTGTTAAGCAATTAGTATCTTAATCTTACTTTATTCTTAAATGTCGATTTTTTGACGTTTTGCACATTAGTTTGTATGATTTACACATTATACATTTTAATATAATACTATTTTTACAACGATTAATTATCGTAAAAAGACATAATCAGATTAACTTATACAGAAATGAAAAAACTATTTGTAATTATTGCAATCTTTAATTTAAGTACATGGCAAGCTAATGCCGAAACAGGCTATCAACTTGATAGCACAATAACTAAAAATTCGTCGGGACAAGTTATCGAAAAAACGATTTATGGTCGCGACAGTATCAACAACATAATAATGCAAGCCACATATTCGTGGGATAGTAAATTAAACCTATGGATAGGTGTAGAAAAAACTGAATTTATAGAAGATCATTTAAATTCTCGTTACGAAGGATGGGATACGACATCAGGAACATGGATTGGTGTATATAGATATGCCGATTATTATGATAAAAACGGGAAATTGACACTAAGGGAAAGCGATGGGGGTTGGAATAAAGTTACTAAATCATGGATTGGTGTAAAAAAAGAAGAACATCATTATGATAATAACGGATTAGACACTCTTACTATCTTTTATAAATGGAATAGTGCCGCATCCGATTGGATTGGCTCAACAAAAAGTGTGTCGCATAAATATGATAATTCAGTAAGCGATTCGCTTATAAGTAATGCTTATACGTGGAATATAACTTCTCAGATGTGGATTAATAATGGCAAAACAAAATCGTATTTTGATACTAATGGTAAAGATACACTTGATATTAGTACTAATGCATCAGGAGTTAATACAACAAAAAAGGTCTCACAATATGATAGTGATGGTAATTTGACAATACAAACGAGTTTTACATGGAACAAAACAAAATCTTTATGGATCATCAATCATAAAATAACTCTAGGGACTAAAAATGAAAAAACACTAGATAGCAAAGGAAATATTATACTTTCTGTTGGATATATTTGGAGTGATACGACATCTACATGGGTATATACGAATAAAACAGAAAATGCATATGATAGTAATAATAATAAAACGCTTCTTGCATCTTATGACTGGGATAGTACTATATCAAAATGGATTGGAGAATCAAAAGTGGAAATCACATATTCTTTCAATGTTAATAGAATATTTTATAAATGGAATAGCAGTACTGCTTCATGGATAAAATCAGGAGAAACAGCATATAATGGTTCTGACCAATGTATTTTAGATGTGCAATATAGTTATAATAATACGACCAATACTTTGGAAATAACGAATGGCACTAAAAGAGAAATAGTGTTAGATAGTTTAAGTAATACCATAAAAGACATTAGTTATGGTTGGAATCGTACAACAAATACATGGGATATTACATGGGGAACTAAAAGTGATTTAACATATAATAGTAATGGTAAAATTATACTTTCGGTTAATAGTGATACACATCCAAGCTTAAACCAAGATACTAGTTGGGTGAAAAATAAAACAGAATTTTGGTATGACAATAAAGTGGAAAAAACGGTCAAATTGACCACCCATTTCCAGTGCAAATTGACCAGCAGTTTCGGAGCAAACTGACCACCAGATTCCAATCCAAATTGACCACCTAATTTCGGAGCAAATTGACCACCTAAAACGATTACATTTTTCATGTTGTTACACCATACATTCGTGCCTTAAAAGCAAGAATTATGGCAAATAAAGTAACAGACATGAGTAAAATTAGAAAGACAATAAAATTCCATTGTAATGGGAAAAGCAAGTTGTTTATCAGCAAATACTTATCCCTATCGAGGAATACAGTAAAGAAATATATTTCTTTATACCATATTCTTGATTTAACAATTGACGACATCAATCAAAAGACTGATGACGAGTTAGAACAGTTGTTTTCGACTAATACAGAACCAATATTAAGTCCCAAATTACAAACGCTTTACGCCTTTTTTCCGCAGATGGAACGTGAACTTAAGAAAGTAGGCGTAACCGTTCAGCACATGTGGGGAAAGTATCTTGCCATTCATCCCGATGGATATCAAAGTTCTCAGTTTAGAGCATACTTCAAAACATGGAGTAAACGAGTTAATCCTGTGATGCACATGGATCATAAAGCTGGCGACAAAATGTATATTGATTACGCAGGTAAAACACTCGAAATCGTTGATAAACACACGGGCGAAATAAAAGAAGTCCAATTTTTTGTGGCAATATTAGGAGCAAGCCAATATACGTATGCCGAAGCTACGATGAGTCAACAAAAGGAAGATTTTATTGTATCAGTCGAAAATGCAATGCTCTTTTTCGAAGGTGTTCCAGCAGCAATTGTTCCCGATAATCTGAAATCTGCCGTCACAAAAAGCAGTCGTTTTTAGCCTACAATCAACGAAACCTTGATTGATTTGGCAGAACATTATGAAACCACCATTTTACCTGCAAGAGCTTATAGACCAAGAGATAAATCACTGGTAGAAGGAGCTGTTAAGATATTATATCGAAGAATATATGTGACACTGAAGGAAGAAACATTTTTTGATATAACAAGTCTAAACAAACGAATAGGCGAACTGTTATATTCGCACAACAGTCGTAAACTCACCGAGCGTCCATACACTTGATACGAACTATATAAAGACCTGGAACAAGCAGAACTATCTCCATTACCCAAAGAACGATTTGAGATAAAATATCAAGCATTTGCTACAGTAATGCAAAACGGACACGTTCAACTCAGTCAAGATAAACATTTTTACAGCGTACCATTTCAATATTTACGGAAAAAGGTAAAAATATTGTTTACAAAATCGACTGTCGAAATCTACTTTAAATATAATCGAATAGCTTCTCATCCAAGGGATGGTAGACCATATATGTACACCACCGTTGCAGAACATTTAGCCAGTACTCATCAATTTTTAACCGATTGGTCTGCACCTCGTTTTATTAATTGGGCAAATAGTATTGATAGTTCTGTTGGTGAATACATTATAAAAATCATTGATAGTAGGAATCACCCAGAACAAGCCTTTAAAAGCTGTTTGGGCATTCTTACATTTGAAAAGAAAGTTGGCAAACAACGATTAATCAATGCTTGTAAACGAGCTCTCGATTATAAAATTTACAGTTATAAAACCATCCAAAATATCTTAGAAAAGAATATCGAAAGCATCGAGTTAGACTTCGACTCAGAGCTTGATTTGCCTGAACACGGTAATATCCGAGGTAAACAATATTACAAATAATCGATAACGGAATCCAGAGTACATAATTTAAAAATCAATCATTATGAATGAAACGACATTAACAAAATTGAAACAAATGAAGCTAAATGGAATGCATAGTGCATTCAAAACAGCTATCGAAACAGGAAAAACCGACCATTACACTTTGGATCAGTTTTTCTCTATGATTACTGATGCAGAATGGGACGAACGCTATAATCGTCGCATAGAACGAGGCATTAAAAATGCTAAATTCCATTACAAAGCGAGTATCGAAAATATCGTTTTCGATGAATCTCGCAATATAGAACGCACTATGATTTTACGCCTTGCAGAATGTGAGTTTGTTGAGAAAAATGAAAATATCCTCATTACTGGAAGTACTGGCGTTGGCAAAAGTTATTTAGCCACAGCACTAGGTTATCAAGCCTGTATTCATGGATATAGAGTGAGTTACTATAATACATCAAAGTTGTTTGCAAAGTTAAAAATGGCAAAAGCTGATGGTTCGTATCTGAAAGAACTTGCAAAAATCGAAAGATATGATGTTATCCTTTTAGATGATTTTGGTTTACAAGCTCTTGATAGTCAAAATAGAATAACCCTGTTGGAGATAATCGAAGACAGACATAATAAAGGTTCAATAATCGTTACATCGCAAATACCTGTTCAAGGTTGGTACGATATTATTGGTGAAAAAACGATAGCTGATGCGGTTTTAGACAGGCTTATTCATCAATCTCATCGAATAGAACTGCATGGTGAATCGATGAGAAAAAAGAAAAGTGTTAGTAAAGAATAATTTTTAGTAAATTTGAGTATAAATTGACAAGATGAAAAATGTAGTTTTTAATCAGTTTGAGAGATGGTCACTTTGTTTTGGAATTAGGTGGTCACTTTAAATTGGAATCGGGTGGTCAATATGAGCGAATTTAGCAATTAAACATGCATATAGACATTTATTTAAATAAAACGAATATGAAAAAAATATACATAATTCTGTTCTCAATAATCTTAATTTCGTGTAAAAAATACGAATTTAGTGTATTTGAACAGCAACTGTATGATATCTATAATGTAGGCGATACATTAGTTTTTGTATCTATAAAAACGGAAAAAATAGTAACGTATGTTATAACAGATAAAACAAATTATGTTAGTCGACATTTTAGTGATGGTCGGTATCGTGAAGTAGAAGTAAATTATAGAGATGTGGACAAACCTATTGATCCATCGAACGATTATAAACCTAAATTATTTGGATTTTTGAACAATAAATATGGTTATTATAATACTGTTTTATTTAACGATTTTTATGGAAGATATGAGAATACTTTTGGTACTTTAAAAACCGATACCATATCATTTTTTGATAAAAAGTATAGTGATTACTATACTTTGAAACCTACTACAATGACAAATCCTGAAGATTCTACAACTGTAATCTACTGGCAAAAAAAATATGGCATAGTTAAGTTTGATTTAAATAATGGAGATTCATATGTAAGAACTAATGTGCCTTAATTTGCTTAGTTCAATGAATTTTTGTAATTGCAAAAGGATGTTATTATAGGTAATTAATAGCTATAAATAATACGAATTATTTTGTATGGATAAACTTTACCAATTATTAGATTATACAATTTAAACTTTTTAAAAATTGAAAATATGAAAAGATGTCTTTTATTAATAATTAGCACATGTTTCAGTCTCATACTTGAAGCACAAATTTCAAAAACAGTTGATATCAAAACTGAAAATACGTTATGTTCCGAAATATCGATAAAGGAAAGAAATACAATTACTAATCTTACCATTTCCGGATCAATTGGAAATCTCGATTTTGTTACACTTCGTGATAGTTTTCCCGTATTAAAAGTTTTGGATCTTAGTGGGGCTTCCATATATGGTGATGCAATTCCTCAAAATGCATTTTATTCGAATAAGGGATTAGTTAATAAAATATTAACTACAATTATTTTACCAAACTCAGTAAAATCTATTGGTTTTATGGCTTTTGCAGAATGTCTGGCTCTTGAATCAATAACAATACCTTCATCTTTAATTACGATAGGTGATTATGCTTTTTATGCTTGTGAAAAATTAATGCAGATATCAATACCTGCAACTGTAACTTCTATTGGTCAACAAGTGTTTGTTAATTGTGGTAATGTAGATATAGATAAAATGAACCAAAATTACATAACGATTGATGGTATAGTCTATAATAAAACACAAGATTTTATTTTTCATTGTTCAATAACGTTAAAAGGTGACATCATTATTCCTTCTTCTGTTAGTTATATCGAAACTTTAGCATTTAATGGTTGTACAAATCTAACTTCAGTTACTATTCCTGCAAGCGTTACAACAATATGTGATATGGCATTTCTTTATTGTAGTGGTTTGAAAATTGTAAATATTTCAAATCAAAACTATGCAAGTATTGATGGTGTTTTATTTGACAAAAACCAAACAAAGTTAATACATTGTCCAATCTCTCTAAAAGGGAACTATACCATTCCATCTTCTGTAACAAGTATAGGTAATGGGGCATTTTGGGGCTGTAGTAAATTAGATTCTATTTCTCTTTCCGCTGATATTATTAACCTCGAAAGTTATGTTTTTGTTGATTGTAAAGCAATAATAACTGTTGATGCAAATAATCCTAATTATTCAAGTATTGATGGTGTTCTATTTAATAAAGATCAAACAATATTAAAACGGTATCCTACAAAAAAAGCTGGTTCATATATTATTCCTTCTTCAGTTAGTGCAATTTCATATTATGCATTTTCTTCTTGTGATAGTCTAACTTCCATTACAATTCCTTCATCGGTTAGAACTTTTGGTGGTTATATTTTTGAGAGTGATTCTAACTTGATGTCTATATACTCTTACGCTATTACTCCGATTATTATAGATAAATCATTAAATATCTTTAAAGGAGTTAAAAAAGACAAGTGTATTTTATATGTTCCATGGGGTTCAAAAACTGCATATCAAAATTCATCGGAATGGAATGAATTTACTAATATTGTTGAATTACCTGGTATTTCTCTCTCCGATTCAACAATTAATCTATCATATATTGAAGGTAGTTCGAAATTAATTGATATTAATTCAAATATAATTTGGAATGCTAGTTCATCAGAATCTTGGGTTATGTTAAATTCTGATAATTCAAAAATAGGTAAAACATCGCTAACCATAAATGTAAAAGCGAATACAGGTGTTGCTCGAACAGCAATTATTACTGTTTCGGCTAAAGATATGCTATCAAAAACCATTACAGTGACACAAGAAGCTGTTGGTTCACCTTTAACTGTTTCAGTTAAAACGATACTTGTTCCTAAAGAAGCAAGTAGTTCTGCAACGGTTTCTATTAGTTCAACTAATAATTGGACTGCAAAATCAAATCAGTCATGGTTAACATTAAGTTCTAGCTCGGGAAGCTCAGGTAATACTCTTATTAGTTTTACAACGTTAGCAAATACAGGAACAGATAGAACTGCATTAGTTAGCATTTCGGGAATTGACAGTACTATAACGATTACTATAAAACAAGCATCAGGTGATGGTACAAGAACAATTCAGATTACAAATACTGGAGAATTATCTACTTATATAACAGGCTCTGAAGCATATGTTTTAACAAAACTCACAATTACAGGGACGATAAATGAAATCGACTTGCAAACCATTAAAAATATGCCAAACTTAAAAGAACTTGACATAACTGGAGCAACGATTATTAACAATACAATTCCTAGTTATATATTTACAGGTCAAACTAATTTAACTTCTATTAAACTCCCTTCGACGCTTAGTACTATTGGCTATATGGCATTTTATAGTTGTACTAATTTAAAAGAAATAGAAATTCCATCAACAGTTACAACAATTGAATATGCAGCATTTAATAATTGTACTAATTTAACAACAATTTCAATTCCAAAATCAGTCAAGAGTCTTGCAAATACAGCTTTTCAAGGTTGTAAAGGTCTCACTTCAATTACAATTCCATCTTCAATTTCAACAATTTCCGATTCAACATTTTATGATTGCACTGGTTTAATTTCAGTTATTATTCCTAAGTCCGTAAAAACTATAGGAAGTATGGCTTTTGCAAATTGTAGTCGTTTACAGTCAATTATTTCAAATCCAATTAGTCCAGCTGTTTTAGCAACAAATAATGTCTTTGATGGTGTAAATATGAAAACTTGTACTTTGTATGTCACATTCGGTTCTCTTAATAGTTATCAAACAACATCAAAATGGAAAGACTTTAATAAAATCAAGGAAGGAAATGGTGTTTGGCTTTCTACTAATACATTAAACCTTTTAGATAGTAATTCAAAATCAATTGAAATTATTGCAAATGGTGATTGGACAGCAACATCAAATGAATCGTGGTTAACACTAAGTTCATTAATTGGAAACGGAAATGATAGCATTTTAATTTCTGCAGAGCCAAATCTTTCTGGTGTATCTCGAACAGCAACAATTACGTTTACTTCAGAAGAAGATCTTGTTTTAAAGGGATCAAATTCCCAAACAATAACGGTAACTCAGAATGCCATAACAGAAACAAAAGTTGTTAATGATAATTATATTAATATTTTTCCAAATCCAGCTACTACATGTTTTAATGTTAAGATAGATGGTGAGGCAAATATTGAGATATACAATATTAAAGGTCAGTTAGTAAAAACCACAAAAATTTCTACGACAAGAGAAATAAATGTAGTGGATTTAGTTAAAGGGATTTATTATGTTAAAATAATTGGTCTAAAAAACGTTTCTACGAGTCTTTTGAATATTGAATAAATAATAGTCATTAACACGATTATAATAATGAAATAAAAGATTAAAGTTTATATCGGAATGAGAATTCTAAATATTTACCACTTTTCAGAAGTTAAATATTAAACAGTTTATTGTTTTTCTGTTTTCTACAATGCAAAATAACGTAGTATATGTTTATTAATTAAAATAATAATATATTTGATGCTTAATATTTAATTGGTGGATTAACTAGTTCGTTGCTTTTAACACTAGTGCTTGTGCCTGCAGTTTATGTTACAATGGAAAATTTGAAATCAAAAGTTGGGAAGTTATTTGCGAAAAAGGACGTAGTGTTGTAAATGTCTGAAAAAGTGTAAACGTTTTAACAGGTTTTACCTTAATCTTATGGAATTTAAATGGTTTGCATCAGAAAACTTTACAATGTTATTAGGCCTAATAAGAAAGATCATTCACGATTCATCGTGCTTTTCTTTTCGTAAAATACCAACATAGAGAAAATTTTAAAGTACTTAAATATGACAACAAAAAACAATTGAGTTCAACAATTTCAATAAAAGGTAATTATTCTTTCAATGAATAATTATATTACCTTAAATTTATCTTGGGAAATATTATAAGATAAATAAACTGGATTGTTACTGATTTAAAAATTTTTCGTACAAAATGAACAGGAAATTGTCTACATAGTTGACTATACCCGACATCTAGAAGAATAGTGATTTGTATCGATCAACTTTTTAAATCAATGATGGAAAGCTGAGAATATGAAAAATGGAATTTATAGAATATAGAGTAGATCAACACTTTTAGTCGTGCCATTGTCCATTTTGTATCTTAAATCTGAAAACCTAAGACAATAATATCGTCAATTTGTTCATAATCTGGAGCCATCCATTTTTCTAATTCTTGTTGTAATGCATATTTTTGTTGTGATATTTCTTCATTACGAATATTGAACAATGTATTCCTAAATCGTTTTTTAGAATATTTTTTATCGTTTTCACCCCCAAATTGAGAAGCAAAACCGTCGGAAAACATATAAAATAAATCCATTTCTTGTATTTCTATTATATGTTCTGTAAATGTTTTTTTTTCATGATCTTGTTTTCCAATTCCCATTTTATCTCCACTAATAATAGTTTGAACATCGTTTCTAATAAAAACTAATTCTTGATTTGCAGCAGAAAAGTTTATTTTATGATTTTCATAATCTATAATACAAATTGAAATATCCATTCCATCAGATATTTGTGTACCCAAGACATGATTTCGGAATTTATATTCAAAAAGATCTTGTAATATATTCAAAATATGCGAAGCATTATCAAAATATTGATTTGATACGATATCTTCAATGAGCGAACAGCCCAACATACTTAATAAAGCTCCAGATACACCATGTCCGGTGCAATCGCCTATGGCGACATAGATTCTATTATTTATATTTTTATACCAGTAAAAGTCACCGCTTATAATATTATACGGTTTCCATAGTATGAAATTATTTTTTAAGATGGAATCAAAATCAATGAGAGAAGGAAATATAGCTTGTTGTATGCGTTCTGCATATTTAATACTATCAGTTATTTCTGTATTTGCTAGCTCGATTAAATCTTTTTGTTTTTTTGTTATATCTAATGATTTTATGAGATTTGTATTGAGTTTTTTTAGATCTTTTTCTAATTTAACCCGTTCACCTACATTTCTAATTATACCTTCAAATCCTTTAGGTTCGTTATTGATATCATACCAAATAACGATATTGGTTTCGCCATAAAATTTCTTATTATTTTTATCCCTTAATATAAACGAATAATTATCTAATTTACCTGTTTTTAAAAGCGTTTGAGTTAAATTATTTTTAATTTCATGATTTATAAAAAAAAGATCAAAGACATTATTTTGTATTATTGAATCAAGATTTGAATAGTTAAGATGTTTACATATTGAAGGGCTTGCTTCCAATAAATTGCCGTTAAGATTTGTTTTAAAATAAATATCTTCCATATTGTTAATAGTATTCTCAAATTGTCGGGTTTTTTCTAAAATAATTTGTTCGTAAATTTTAGATTGAGTTATATCACTGAACACTATAATGGAATCTATAATTTGATTTTTATTATTATAATGGGGAACTCCTGTAATTCTTATTGTTTTAATTATATTATTGGCAAGTTTTAAGGTTAATTCATAATTGTCTTTTATACCTTTCTTCCTTTTTTCAATTTGTTGTTGAACTATTTTCCATTCATTTAAACTCAAAAATTCTCGTAAATTTCTCCCCGTCAATTCAACACTTGATACATCAAATATTTCACATGCCGCAGGATTAAAAAATAGAAATTCTCCAGAAAATGCAATTATTGCAAAACCTTCACCTAAACTTTCAATAATTGTTGTTAAATAAAGCCTATGTTCATCTATCTTTTCATTTAAACTATATAATTCTTCATTATTTTGCCTTAATTCAACCTCATATCGCATTAGATCCTTATTTTTATTTTGAAGCTCATGCATTTGAAGTTCTATAATTAATTTTTGTCTTTTATTTGTTTCATCAACCTTATTTCCTACAAAAAATGCAATAAATGAGATGACAAATGGAATTGTATATAAAATTAAATAAATTGGATTATTAAGTTGTATTTCCCAAATATTTTGTATGGTAAATATCATGTTTAGACTGTAGATATCAACTATATATGCAAAAAATGGGAAAAGTATTCCAATTAAAAATCCTATGATAATATATTTTGTAATAACATTCATTTCTTTATAATATTAAGTAAAATTGCTTGTAGACTTTGGTATCTTATTTATTTCAATAAAGTCTTACTTTTCTATGAAATATTATAATTATATCAATGTTCGCTTATTACGTTTTAGTTATTATGAAGGTATAAATGAAAGTATAGTGCTCCAAATTTAAAATCTTGTTAAGTCAGAAATACATGATAAGAAAATCAAAGATTAAAAGAGTTGCAAACTTTAACTTGCAACTCTTTTTTATTACCAGACATTCCTCGAAACGTCTCTATAGAATAATACTAAAACCTTTCGTATTCACTATCATGATCATCCATCATCAAATTAATACCTCCAGGTTTAGTAGCCAATGATTTGTGTTGTTTTATGTTCAATTTTGGCATTACAGTTTTTTTGGATATTACTGCTGTTTTATGTTTCGGAATTCCATTATCATTTACCTTAAAGAAACCTATCAAATCTTTTAAACTATCTGCTTGACTAGATAATTCTTCGCTACTTGTTGCCATTTCTTCTGCACTTGCAGCATTTTGTTGAGTTACCTTGTTTAACTGATTGATGGCATTATTAATCTGATTTGCTCCGCTATTTTGTTCAATACTAGCTGCAGTAATTTCTTGAACCAATTTTGCGGTTTTTTGTATACTTGGAACAATATCTTCAAGTTGTTTACCTGCTTTATCTGCAACTTCAACACTTGATTTCGTAAGTTCATTAATTTCTCCTGCAGCAACATGACTTCGTTCAGCTAGTTTTCGAACTTCGGCAGCAACAACAGCAAAACCTTTACCATGTTCACCTGCACGAGCTGCTTCAACAGCTGCATTAAGAGCCAAAATATTTGTTTGGAATGCAATGTCACCAATAATTGAAACTTTTTCAGCTATTTTTTTCATTACCATTACAGTCATATTTACATTCTTGCTTCCTTCCAAAATTTGTTCTGCTGCTTTAGATGCTATTTTTTCGGTTTGCTGAGCGTTGTCTGTATTTTGTTGAATATTGGAAGCCATTTGTTCCATACTCGACGAAACTTCTTCAGCAGCTGATGCTTGTTCTGAAGCTCCTTCTGACATTTGTTGAGAGTTAGAACTCATTTGAGAACTTGCATCTGCAATATTATCACTTGAAACTTGAACTTGTGTTACGATTTCACCAATTGATTTTATCATTTCAGCTAATGCAATAATCATTTCATCTTTGTCTGAACGTGGACTTATTTCAACGGTCATATCTCCAGCGGCAATGAGTTTAGTTTTTGAAGTAATTTCCTTTGTAGCTTTAACCATTTGAATTAATGCTTTCATCAACTCATCTTTATCGGAACGAGTTTTTAAATCGACATCTAAATCACCTATTGCTACAAGTTTTGCATTTTCGACTAAAGCGAGATTTGTTTCAATTATATTATTTGTGGAATCTTTTAATGTTCCAAAAACTCCATTATATAAGCCCTCAACTCTTTGATTAAGATCACCAATAGCCAATTGACTCATTATTTTTGTTGTTTCATTCAATGGTTTTTGAATTACTTCTGCCGATTTATTTAAACCCTGAGCAATGGTTTTGAATGCTCCTTTATATTGATTTTCATCAATATGTATATTTTGAAATTCACCCATACCACAATAAGAAATATAGCCATCAAGCGATTGACTTATTGATTGTATTGTTTCTATAGTTCTAATAATTGTAGGAATAATTTGGTCATTATCTGAGCGTCGTCCAACATTTTTATAGCTTTCTAAATCAGAAAAATCACCTTCCGAAATATGTGCAAAAGTATGTTGAATGTGTTTTAGTCGTTCTTCAACACTATTGATTGAAATTGCAACTTCGGAAAACAAACCTAGATATTGACCTTTAACAGATATTGTATAATCATTATTTGCAATATGTTTTAATACAGTATTTGCTTCAACTAAACCTTGTAAACCATCAATACATTGGTTTAAATTCGTTTTTATTTCGTTGAAATCTCCATTATAATTATCTGTTATTTTAGGTGGGATATCACCTTTTGAGATTCTATCTATATATTCTGCTGAGACATTTAATGGTCCAATTACAGAATCTAAGGTATCATTAACTCCTGATATTATTGCTTTAAATTCACCTTGATGTTTGAATACATCAGCACGAACTGCTAATTTTCCTTCGACTGCAGCTTTTGAAAGCATTTTTGAATCTGAAACTAGTAAACTAATTGCATCAATACATTGATTAACATTTGTTTTAATCTCATTAAAATCCCCATTATAGTTATCTGTAATTTTTGTTGGTATATCTCCTTTTGATATTCTGTCAATATATTCTGCCGATACGTTAAGCGGACCAATTACTGCATCAAGAGTATCGTTTACTCCAATAATAATTTCACGGAATTCAAAATTTATTTTTTCTGGATCTCCCCTTGTTGCTAATTTCCCTTCAACAGCTGCTTTGGAAAGCATTGTTGTTTGACTAATAACAGAGTTTATAATTGATTGGATATTATTCGCAATAAATAAACCTAAAACTATTGCAATGATTACACCTAAAACTAGAAAAACAATCAACAATACTGTTACAAATTGAGCCATTGCATCAGATTTTTGATCTTGTTCAATAATAATTTTTTCATTAATGTCAATAAGTCTATTTAAGCTTTTTACTAATTCAAGCGATGACTTTCTTGAAACAATCGATAATTGAAATGCTTGATCATCGATTTTTTTGATAGTATCGTCTTCAACGCTATGACCTAAAGCAAGTAATTTGTCTTTTTCTATTGAAATGGTATATACCTTCTGATGGTCACTTTTCCAGGTGTTCCACAATCCAACAAATAGTTTCCATTCAGCTACTTCCTCTACTGATTGAGGTAAAGACTCATATATATTCCAATCACGTTGTGCTCTTGCAAAAGCACTATCTATCCAATTATATTGTGCTTTTCGAATATCTGGAGCCATCATTCTACGATTCGTTAAACCACGTTCTGCTACCCAAACATTAACTTGCTCACGCGATATCTTTAGCAAACTTGATATACTTGGTGTCCGAACTGTTGCAATCTCATCTTTTGCATCTTTTATTTTTGACATACCAATATACCCTATTAATCCGATTATTCCAGCAATTCCAGCTACCGTTATAAATCCAAACAATAGTTTCGATTTAATTTTCATACTTTTAAACATAATCTGTTTCCTCCTTACTTTATCTTTCATTTTAATTTATTTATATCTTTATAGTTTCTTGAACTTCTATAAGTTCATCTATTGAAAAAACTTTGTCCATATCTAAAATCATTATGAACTGTTCTTCAGAAGTCTTATACATTCCGCTAATAAATTCGGATTGATATTTCGTGCCAATGTTTGGAGGTTGAAATATCTGGTTTGGTTCAATTTCTAAAACTTCCGAAACACCATCAACTAATGCTCCCACATGTATTGTTTCTTCACCTACAGAAATATCGAGAACCAAAATACATGTGTTTGCCGTAAACTCTGTTTCAGTAAATCCAAATATAATGCGAGTATCAATTAATGGTAATACTGTACCCCTTAAGTTTATCACCCCTTTCATAAAATCAGGTGCGTTGGGTATTTTAGTTATCTTTGACATTTCCAAGATATTCAATACTTTACTAACATTTGCTGCAAAAGTTTCTTCCTCTAGTTTAAATGTCAAATACGATTTTAATGTACATAATTCATTCATCTTCCCTCCTTTTTATTTATTGTAACTCAAAATCATTTGCGAAATAAAAATGTCCACTCATTACACGTTCTATTGCTGGAGATATGTTATTGAAAAAATTTGATTTTAAAATTCCACCTTTAAATCCAGCTTTAACAATTTGATCGAGATATATTTTTTCACTAAACATTGTTACTGCAATTAATTTGGCATTTGGATAAAGATATGTAACTTTTTTTGCGGTTTCAAATCCATTTAGTTTTGGCATTTTTATATCCATTAAAATAATATCAGCAACATGTATATTATCCAATAAAAGAAATTCCTCTCCGTTTGATGCTTCACCAATTATTTCGCAGTTTATTTCCTTTACTAATACTTCTTTCATTACTCTTTGGAACATTAAACAATCGTCGACAATTATAATTTTAATTTTGGAATTGTTTGATTTATTCAATTTCATACTTTATTATTAATTGTATTGGTAATCAGAAATCATATCTTGTAACTGAATATGATTTTATATAACGACTTGTATAGCAATTAAACAAAAAAAATAATAAGATGTTATCGGTAAAAGTAATGGTAAATAAATGTTTAAAGGATTGTTTTTATGCCTGTTATAATTACTGGCTATACCATCCAATAAGGGGGGGGGGATATAATTATTGTTCTGTATTTATTGATTTTTAACAGTATTACGGATGTAAAAATTTATACATCAAACAATTTATTCTTAATTGCATAAATTACTAAACCGACAGAATTTACACTAGATGTTTTAAAAAGAATATTTGCACGATGCCACTTTACTGTATCAAAAGTAATATTTAGTTGATCAGCAATTTGATCGTTTGTTAAACATTGACAAATAAGTTTCAAGACATCCAATTCACGATTGGTAAGTTTAGTGTTAATTTCCTTTTTAGGTTTAGTATTAATTCCTACAACTACTTTCTGTATAAGCGATGGTGAAAACCAGTTACCACCTTTCGAAACTTCATCAATAGCACTTTTCAATTCATTTATTCCAGCATTTTTAAGTATAAAACCTTTCGCACCAGCGTTAAGCATACTATAAAAATATTTATCGTCGTTATATGACGAAAGTGCCAGAACTTTTAACTCAGGTTGCTTTTCAATTGCTATACGTGTTGCTTCTATACCATCCATCAATGGCATTGCAATATCCATCAAGACAATATCGGGTTTATATTTGTCAAGTAAGGAAATAAGTTCTTCTCCCGTAGATGCTTCTGCTATAACTTCTGCTATATTATCTCCATTTAGTAGTTTATGCAAACTCTCACGAAACATACGATGATCGTCAGCTATAATAATCTTAATCATAAATTTTCCTATTTCTCCAAATGTAAATTAATTATGAATATTTCTTATGGTTATTCTAAATTTATTTGGATTATCAATGACGTTAATTAAAATGGTAAACCATTCATAATTTGTATCTTTATAAATTTAGCAATAAAACTTTGTCAAATTTCAATAAAAAAACCTTCTGATTATATAATCAAAAACTAATTTCGTAGTAATAAAGCATATATTTAGTACGTTTGGTAAACGTTAAAATAAATAACAACTCTGAATGATTTTACAAATTTAAGTATCGATTGGTTGATAACAACTCTTTAAACAAATTTATTATGGATACTTATATTGGAAAATCGGACAATGAAACACTTCGTCTTAGAGCAGAAAAAATACTTAAAGAGAAAAAGTTCGACACTTATCAACAACTAACGAAAAAGGATACACAAAAACTCATTTACGAACTTGAAGTTCGTAAAATTGAATTAGAATTACAAAATGCTGAACTAATGCAAGCATTGGAAAACGAAAAGACTTTTAGGAATCTATTTAAATGTATTAATGATCTTGTGCTAATTTCTGAAATGAATGTTGATGGTACTCCTGGGAAATTTATAATGGTCAACGATGTTGCTTGCAAGACTTTGGGTTATACTCGTGAAGAGTTTCTTACATTTTCTCCTTCAAATATTCATTCCGAAAATACAAAGAAAATACTCGATTTCGAAAGCACTTTAAAATTTGATAAAAAAAAGTCAATAATTGAAAGGGAACTTGTTACAAAAGATGGAAAAAATATCCTTTTTGAATTAAATATAAATATCACTCAATTGAATAATAAAACAATTTTTCTTTCAATTGCACACGATATTACAGTTCGAAAAAAAACTGAACTTAGTTTAAAAGAAAGTGAAGAAAAATATAGAATATTATTCGAAAAAAACGCCTCAATACAATTAATAATTGATCCTAAAAATGGACGAATAATAAATGCAAATCATTCGGCACTTGAATATTATAAGTATAATAAAAGTGAAATTCAAAACATAGATATTTATAAAATTAATAATTTACCTAAAGAAGAAATTCTTAAGGAAATGCAGAATGCCGTTTTGGAACATCGTAATTATTTTACATTTCAACATATAAAAGCTAATGGGGAGATTCGTAATGTTGAAGTATATTCTACCCCTATCAAAATAAATGGGAATGATATATTGTATAGTATAATTCACGATGTAACTGATCGCAAACGAGCAGAGAAAGCGTTGCAAGAAAGTGAAGAAAAGTATCGCAATTTATTTGAAAATATGATTATTGGATTTCAATTAAATGAAGTAATATTTGACGAAAAAGGAACACCTGTTGATTTTAAAATATTAGCTACCAATAAATACTTTTCTGATTTTACTGGACTAGATAATAATCAGGTAATTGGTAAAACAATGTTAGAAGTCTTTCCAAATGTTGATATTGAAATGGTTAAAAAATATATTTCTGTTGGAATTACAGGAGAACCTTTACAACATGAATATTTTTCAAATACATTTCAAAAACATATAAAATTCATGGCTTATTCACCTAAAAAAGGTCAAGTTGCCTGCATTTATGAAGATATTACAAAACAAAAAGTTGCAGAAATTAAATTATTAAACCTACAAAAAGAATTAACTAATTTATTACGCGAACAAGCAATTATTCTTGAAAACTCTCCAATAGGTATTTCTAAAATAATTAACAGAAACCAAGTTTGGGTAAATAAGGAATTAGAAAGAATATTCGGATTCTCAAAAAATGAGATGATTGGACAAACTACTCGAATTCTCTATCCTTCCGATAAAATATTTGAAAAGGTTGGGAGAGAGTCGTATCCAGAAATTGCAAAAGGTTTAACATATAAAACAGTTCAGGAGCTAATTTGTAAAAACGGTGAAATAAAATCAGTTAGTTATATTGGTAAAGCAATTGACAATCAAGATATTTCTAAAGGTGTAATTTGGATACTTGAAGATATAACTGAATGTAAAAAAAATGAATTATTGCTGCGTCAAAGCGAAAATAAATTTAAAAATCTTATCAATAATTCGGGGACAGGAATAATAATAATCAACCGTGAAGGTTTTTATGAGCTAGTAAACGAAAAAGCAGCAAATCAGTTTGGAATAACTGCTAATGAAATTATCGGAAAATCTATGTTCGACTTTTTACCTGAACAAACTGCCCATAAATACTTTGAATTTAATAAATCTTTAATTGATTCTGGTGGACGACGTGAATATGAAGATTCGTTTGAAATACAAGGTAAGTCAAAAACATTCATAATAGTCGATCAGTGCTTAAAGGACGAAAATGGTCGCAATTATGCAATCCAATCTAGTTCCATTGATATTACTGATCGTAGAGAAGCTGAAATCGCTTTAAAACTATTAAACGAAAAACTTGAAAATCGAGTACTAGTTCGAACTGCAGAGTTATCAATATCAAATGAAAACTTAAAAATAAGTAAACAAAGGTATAAAGATCTAATCGATTTATTACCTCAGGCAGTATACGAAGCAGATATGCATGGAACATTAACATATGCAAATAATGTTGCATACGAACTTTTTGGATATACTCAAGATGATTTTAATGAAGGCTTATTCGTTATAGATATGATAATACCCGAACATAGGGAAATGGCTATGAAAAGAATGCCGAAAGTCTTTAACAATACTCATTCGACTTGTATAGAATATACTGCATTAAAAAAAGATGGAACTACATTTCCTGTTTTAATTTATGCAAATGCAATAAATCAAAATAATAAGCCTGTTGGCTTAAGAGGTGTGATTATAGATCTTTCAGAAATAAAACAAGCTGAAAAATTAATACATGAAAGTGAATCCCGATTACAAAAATTGATTGATTCTGTTACCGATTATATCTATTCCGTTAAAATTGAAAACGACATTGTTGTTAAAACTAGTCATGGGGAAGGATGTTTGATGGTTACAGGCTACTCAAAAGATGAATTCGAAAAGGACGAATCATTATGGTTCAACTGTATATTTGAGGAAGATAAAGAAACCGTAATCGAACATCTTTCGCGTTTTTTTTTAAATGAGCAATCGGCTTCTTTTGACCATCGCATCACCCATAAAAACGGAAAAATAATATGGGTTAAAAATACTATTGTCCTACATCATGATTCCAATAAAACCTTAATCGGATACGATGGTCTTATTACAAATATTACAAATAATAAAATGTTGGAACAACAAATGTTAAACCTAATTATAGAAACAGAAGAAAAGGAACGTTTAAACTTTTCGCAAGAGTTGCATGAAGGTGTTGGACCTTTGTTATCAGCCTCGAAATTATATTTAGAATGGTTGGCAAAAACTAATGATCTTGTTAAAAAAGAAGAGATAAATCAAGATCTTGAGAATTTGTTAAACGAGGCATCGAGAGTAATTAGGGAGATTTCTTTTAGATTAAGTCCTCATGTCTTAAATAAATTTGGAGTTGTTTATGCAATTAATTTATTCATTGAAAAAATTAATTGTACAAGTACTATTCAATTTAATTTTGAATCAAATATAGATCGACGAATTAAATCTAATATTGAAGTTATGTTATATAGAGTACTCTCTGAATTAATTAATAATTCGGTTAAACATTCTGAGGCTAAAAATGTGTCAATTTCGATTCATGATTATGAAAGTAAAATCGATATGAGATATTCTGATGATGGTATAGGCTTTGACGTTTTAAAGATTAAAAATGTAACTGAAGGAGTAGGATTGTTTAACATGCACAATCGTATTAATACTCTTGGTGGTTCATTCTCTATTAAAAGTGCTAAAAACGAAGGAATAAATGTACAAATCGTTGTACCTATAAATTAATGATGTTTTTAGTCTTTGGAAATATAGTGTATTGATTGCTCTGTTTCGATTTGTACATAGAGTATAAAGTAAATTCAAAAAATACTTTTTCTTTGGTGTTTTATTTTGAATTCCATTTTAAATTTCTATTACTTTTGATTCTTTATTTAGCCACAAAATAACATGAAAAAACTTGCACTTATCACAGGAGGATCATCTGGACTTGGCTTTTCTATAGCGAAACAATTAGGAAATGAAGGTTATCGAATAATTATTTTGGCTCGAAACCAACAACGAATTGATACAGCTATTGAAAGTCTTGTTTTTAATAATATTGAAGCAATCGGCATTTCATGCGATGTTACTCAAGAAAATCAACTGCGTGAAGTTGCTGAAACAGTTAAAACCCAATATGGTATTATCGATTTTCTGATAATAAATGCCGGAGAGGTTACAACAAAACTGCTGAGTGACTATAAAACTATTCCTGAATTAAAAAAAGATTTAGAGGTCGATTTATGGGGAACAATTCAAACTGCATATTTTTTTACTCCATTGCTTAAAGAAGGTTCACGTTTATTAATGATTTCATCGGGATTTGGGTTGGTTGGAAGTGCTGGTTATTCCATATACTGTGCAGCAAAGGCTGGAATTATCAATTTTGGTGAATCGCTTAGACGTGAATTATTACGAAAGAAAATTGCTGTTTATGTTGCTTGCCCTGGTGATATGGATACTCCACAATTTCATAACGAAATAAAAGGTCAACCGAAATGGATGAAAACCGGTTCTCCAAGAAAATTAATGTCAGTTGACGTTTCGGCAAATAAAATATTGAAAAAGTGTAAAGGTCATTCTCGCTTTCTCATAATTACTGGAACAGATGTTACATTATTAGCAATTGTTTGCAAAATATTGCCTCGAACATGGAGAGATCGAATAATCGATTCCATACTGCCTAGACCATAAATTTTAAAAATCATCAAAAAAACAGTAAAATCGTTTTGTTTTCATGAAAAATAAATATCTTTGCATACCAAACGGTATGTTTATATGGGTACAAGAAAATTTATAACAAAAACTGCATTAGGACTTTTTATCTCGAAGAGTTATAAGGCTGTTACAATGAGTGACCTTGAAAAAGCTACCGGATTAACAAAAGGCGCATTTTATCACCATTTTAAAAATAAAGAAGAACTTTTTGTAGAAGTAATTAATACTTACTATTTATCAAACGATTTGTTTGATAATAAAGATTTGTTGAATTATGGAACATTAAAACAGAATTTCGAATATCTCCTTAGTCAAATTGAACATGAAGTTGAAAGACTAAAAGAGTTTACAAAGAAAGAAATTGTTGATCCTTATTTATTTCTCTTAATTATTGAGGCACGAGAATATTATCCTAATTTTATTGAAAAGGCCAATGAAAAAGAAATGAGGCAATTTAGAAAGTGGGAACAAATTATATTAAGGGCTAAAGAAAATAATGAAATTAGACGCGATTTAGATACAAATATCTTAACTCAAAATATTATAGCAATTGAAGGAAGTTTGATGAAAAGTTTCTTTAAAGAATTGCCTTTAGATTATAGCTTGTCTATTCTAAAATTACAATTCGATCAATTTTATCGTTTAATTAAAGTTTAAATTTTTTTACCCGTATACATACCATATGGTATGATTAGGTGGTTTATGTGTCGATAATGTTAATATTTATACTTACATACTAAATAGTTGGTATGTTTTGCAATTATAAAATGAAAAAGTTATGGTAGATAGCAAACAAATTGAAAGTAAAGCACGAGCATATACGGCTTCGCAAGCGGTGAAAGAAATGGGAATTTATCCTTATTTCAGACCAATTCAATCGGAACAAAATACCGAAGTTATCATGAATGGGAAACCAGTATTAATGTTTGGGTCGAATAGTTATTTAGGGTTAACAAATCATCCTTATATAAAAGAAGCTGCAAAGGCTGCAATAGATAAATATGGTACTGGCTGTGTCGGTTCTCGCTTTTTAAATGGAACTCTTGATATACATCTTGAACTAGAAGAAAAGTTGGCTAAGTTCGTTGGGAAAGATGCAGCCTTAGTTTTTAGTACAGGTTTTCAAGTAAATCTTGGTGTTGTTTCAGCAATGGCTGGTAGAAACGAATATATCATTCTTGATGAACTAGATCATGCCTCAATTATTGATGGTTCGAGACTTTCGTTTGCAAAATCAATAAAATTCCGTCATAACGATATGGATTCATTAGAATCCGTTCTTCAACGATTACCACTTAACGATGCAAAATTAATTGTGGTCGATGGTATTTTTAGTATGGAGGGTGATATAATTAATTTGCCAGAGGTTGTACGATTATCAAAAAAATACAATGCATCGATAATGGTCGATGATGCTCATACTCTTGGTGTTTTGGGTACAAAAGGACAAGGTACTTCAGATCATTTTGGATTGACTGATGACGTAAGTTTAATAATGGGAACTTTTAGCAAGTCATTTGGATCACTTGGTGGTTTTATTGCTGCCGATAATGCTATCATTGAATATCTTAAACATAATGCTCGCTCGCTAATGTTTAGTGCAAGTATGACTCCTGCAAGTACAGCGAGTGTTTTAGCCGCATTAGAAATCATAATAAAAGAACCAGAAAGAATAGAGCGTTTATGGAGTTTAACTCATTTTGCAATTTCGCGATTTAAATCCTTTGGTTTTGATATTGGACTAACTCAATCACCAATAATTCCTGTGTATGTTCGTGACGATTTAAAGACATTTACATTTACAAAAATGCTTTTAGACGAAGGTGTTTTTGTAAATCCAGTTGTATCTCCTGCAACTACGAGTGATGCTTCTTTAATCAGATTTTCTTTAATGGCAACTCATAATGAAGCTCAGATTGAAGAAGCTATCGAGAAAATGTATAAAGTTGCTTGTAAGCTAAATATCCCAATGCTTGAATCTCAAAACAGATAAACGATGATAACAATAATTCCAGTAATTACAAAGTCAGAATTTAGAACATTTATTTCATTTCCCGATAAATTGTACAAAAACAATAATTTTAGGGCTACACCATTACATCAATTCGAACGAAATATTCTTAATAAAAAAAAGAATCCAGCTTTCGAATATTGTGAGGCTAGTTATTGGCTTGCATATAAAAATGGAACGGTGGTTGGTCGAATAGCAGCAATTATAAATCATCGTTTTTGTGAAATATGGGGTGAGAAAAATGGCAGATTTGGATGGATTGATTTTATTGACGACTTAGAAGTTTCGAAAGCACTTTTGTCGAAAGCAGAATCATGGTTAAAATCGAAAGGAATGGTAGCAATACAAGGACCATTAGGTTTTACTGATATGGATATGGAGGGTATGTTAGTCGATGGTTTTGATGAATATGGAACTTTGGCTGTTATTTATAATCATCCATATTATCCCGAACATATGGAAATTCATGGTTATTCTAAAGATGCTGATTGGGTTCAAAGAGAAATACAAGTACCAAAAACTGTTCCTGAAAGACTTACTAAGTTCTCGAAAATTATAGCTGAAAAATATAAGGTTCGACCATTAAAAGTTAAAAATGCGAAGGAATTGGTTCCTTATGCTCACAGTATGTTTACGACATTAAATGAATCATTTAAACATCTGTATGGATTTGTTCCTTTAAATGATAAACAAATAGAAACCTATACCAAAGAATATTTTTCGATAATAGTACCCGAATATGTCTGTTTTGTGGTGAATGATAAAGATGAAGTTATTGGTTTTGGAATCTCAATGCCATCATTAACGCAAGCCTTGATTAAAGCAAAAGGAAATCTTATTCCACGAGGAATATATCATATTTACAAAGCATTAAAGAAACATGATATTGTAGATATGTACATCAATGGTGTAAGGCCCGATTACCAAGGCAAAGGAATTCATACTATTTACTTTACGGAATTGATGAATGCATTTATAAAAAATGGAATAAAGCATGCAATATCAAATCCACAACTTGAAACTAACAATAGAGCTTTGCTTTTGTGGGAAGGTTATGAACAACGTGAACATTTACGAAGAAGAAGTTTTATCAAACAATTGTAAAACTATTATTCAATGAAAAAAAATATATTAATTACTGGAGCAAGTGGTTTTATTGGTCGTTTTTACATAGACGAAGCATTAATTCGTGGATACGAAGTTTATGCTGTTGTTCGAAAATCGAGCAAAATAGATCATTTAAATGATAAACCAATTCATTTTGTATTTATCGATTTCTCTGACTATCCCTCAATGATTACTATATTGAGTGAGTTACCTCCAATTTCTTATGTTATACATGCAGCAGGTGTTACGAAAGCATTTAAAAGTCATGACTATTACGAAGTTAATGTTCAGAATACGAAGAAGTTTGTTAATGCAATAGTTCAAAGCAATAATATACCTGAATCATTCTTATTGTTAAGTAGTTTAGCTGCTTTTGGCCCAGGAAGTACACAATCATCATCGCCTGTTTGTAACGATGATATGCCAATGCCAATAACAAATTATGGAACGAGTAAACGAATGGCAGAAATGGTTATCATCGAGCAATCATTTATCCCCTATATTATTCTGCGACCTACGGCTGTTTATGGACCAGGGGAACGAGATATTTTTCAAAGTATTGCATTAATGAACAGTCATTTCGATTTTATGATTGGTACTCATCGACAGTATTTAACATTTATATATGTTCAAGATTTAGTGGATGTTACATTTAAATTACTTGAATCAAAAATCAAAAACAAAGAATACTTTATATCAGATGGTTCTTTATATTCAAAAAGGGATCTTGGACATTATGTAGAAAAATCATTAAACAAAAAAGTATTTCACATTCCAATGCCATTATTCTTAGTACGAATTATTGCCTTTATTACTGAAACAATTGCCAAAACTTTAGGACGTCCAGCAACAGCTCTCAATTACGAGAAGGTTAGAGAACTTGCTGCTACTAATTGGAATTGCGACATAGGACCTTTAGAACGTGATATTGGTTATAAGGCAAAATATACATTAGAACAAGGTGTCAATGAAACAATTAATTGGTATAAAAACGAAGGTTGGTTATAATAATACATTTTAATAATATATACGATAATGAAAAGAAAAATTGAAAATCCAGAAGGGAAATTAGGAGTTTTACTTCCAGGAATGGGTGCCGTTGCAACAACATTTATGGCTGGCGTTTTAGCAACAAGAAATGGAATAGGTCAACCAATAGGTTCTTATACTCAAATGGGTACAATTCGTCTTGGAAAACGTACTGAAAATCGTAAACCAAGAGTTAAAGATTTTATTGCTTTAGCAGAACTAAACGATTTAGTTTTTGGAGGTTGGGATGCTTATGATGATAATGCTTATAAGGCTGCTATCAAAGCAGGAGTACTTGAAAAACAATTGTTAGATAAAATGAGAGGTGAACTTTCGTTAATAAAACCAATGAAAGCCGTTTTTGATAAGAAATATGTAAAAAATATTACTGGCAGAAACGTTAAAAAAGCTCAAACAAAAATGGAATTGGCCGAAGAAATAATGAAAGATATGGCTCAATTCAAAGCTGATAATAATTGTTCGCGTTTAGTTGTTGTTTGGTGTGGTTCTACCGAAATTTATATTGAAGAATCTGCAGTTCATCAATCTATCGAATCGCTCGAAGAAGGTTTACGTAACAATGATAAAGCCATTCCTCCAAGCATGATTTATGCCTATGCTGCTATAAAAATGGGAATTCCTTTCGCTAATGGTGCTCCAAATCTTACGGTCGATGTTCCTGCAATTATAGAATTAGCGAAACAGACGAAAACACCAATTATGGGTAAGGATTTTAAAACTGGACAAACATTGATGAAAACAATCATTGCACCAGGATTGAAAGCTCGTGGACTTGGTATTGATGGTTGGTTCTCGACAAATATTTTAGGAAACCGTGATGGCGAAGTTCTTGATGATCCTGAAAGTTTTAAAACTAAAGAAGTTTCTAAATTAGGCGTGTTAGATACAATCTTGGAACCCGAAAATCATCCTGAATTGTATGGCGATTTATATCATAAAATTCGCATCAATTATTATCCTCCACGTGGTGATAACAAAGAAAGTTGGGATAATATCGATATTTTCGGTTGGTTAGGTTACAAAATGCAGATTAAAATTAACTTCTTATGTCGTGATTCTATTTTAGCAGCACCAATCGTTTTAGATCTTGTGTTGTTTATGGATCTTGCCAAACGTGCTGGAATGAATGGAATTCAAGAGTGGTTATCGTTCTATTTCAAATCGCCACAAGCAGGAAAAGGCTTAAAACCCGAACACGATGTTTTTAAACAACTTATAAAACTCGAAAATACGCTCCGCTATTTACAAGGCGAAGACCTGATAACCCATTTAGGATTGGATTATTATGAAGATTTGGACAACAATAAATAAAACATTTGCAACAGCCTTCGGCTTAGGATTGTCGCCAGTTGCTCCCGGAACAATGGGAGCTCTGGGGGGCGTTGCTTTGGGTTATTTGATTTTACATTTTTGTCCGTATCCCAATTATTTATTGAGTTTAATAATTGTTTTAGTCACAATTTTAGGTGCAATATCTGCAAACTTTCTTGAAAAAGAATGGGGCGAAGATCCATCAAAAATTGTGATCGATGAAGTTGTTGGGATATGGATTGCTTTGTTGTTTTTGCCTCCTATGTGGGAATGTTATGTTGCTGCATTTGTTCTTTTTCGATTCTTCGACATAGTAAAGCCATTGTATATAAAGCGAATGGAGCTTTTGAAGAACGGGTGGGGTGTTATGATGGACGATGTTTTAGCAGGGATATATGCAAATATAATTCTCCAAATTTTAATTCTGATTTTTAAGAAGTATTTATTATTGTAGTTTTTGTGAAAAAAAGGTTATCAAAGAGATTTATTAAATCGCAAATTAATTCGGCAATATCCACATTGCTTGATTTTTGTGTTACTATTTTTTTGACAGAATATATTGGTGTTTGGTATGTATTATCGTCTGCCACAGGAACGTTTTTAGGTGGATGTTGTAATTATACTTTAGGTCGACATTGGGTATTTGGTGTCATTCCAGCAAACCGAATAAAACTGTTGTTTCGATATCTGTTTTTTTGGATTATCAATTTTACAATTAATGTAAGTTCTGTGTTTCTTTTAACAAATTATCTCAATTTCAATTATATGTTTTCAAAGGTAATAGTTGCAATAGTATTTGGTGTTTTTGTTAATTATTATTTGCAAAAAAAAATTGTTTACAAAGTTCAAATAGCTTAAATGATTATACTAAAAAAGATTGTTCGAATAACTTTATTATTGATAATGAGTATTCTTTTATCAAATACTTTTTTGTTTGCTCAGAAAATTAAAAGTGCAACTGTAATCAAAGGTATTTTGGTTGATGCAGAAACGGGTGATGTTGTTCCTTTTGCTACAGTTTCTTATGTAGGTCTTTCAATAGGAACTCGTTCTGATGATGAAGGTCTATTTGAACTTGCATCGTTCGAAGCTACCGATAAAATAAAAGTAGTTTGCATTGGTTACGAAAGTCAAGTATTATCGATAAATAAAGGCAAAACACAAACAATAACTATTAAACTAAAAACAAACACCAAAGCAATTGATGAAGTAGTTGTTAGTCCTAAAAAGAAACGCTATAAAAAGAAAGATAATCCATCTATTGATCTTATAAATCAAGTAATCGCACACAGAGATAAGAACAAAAAAGAGAATCTCGACTATTTTGAATATGAAAAATATGAAAAACTGATGTTTGGACTCAGTAACATAACCGAAGAATTTCGTCAGCGTCGTGCATTTAAAAAGTTCCAATTTATATTTAATAATTTAGATACAAGCAAAATTGAAGGCAAACAAGTTCTACCAGTATATTTAAAAGAAAGTCTTTCCGATTATTATTATCGTAAATCACCGAAGACAACGAAAGATGTTGTTAAAGCACAAAAAATGGTTGGTTTTGAAGGTTACATCGATAATCAAGGTTTAAATGATTACCTAAAATATCTGTATCAAGATATTGATATTTATGATAATAATGTAATTGTTTTAACAAATCCATTCTTAAGTCCAATTGCAAGTACAGCTACAACATTCTATAAATATTTTATAGTTGATACTAGTTATGTTGGCAAAACCCAATGTATTAAAATGTTTTTTTCACCTTATAATAAGAACGATTTCTTGTTTCAAGGATTCTTATATATTATGAAAGATAGTAGCTATGCGGTTAAGAAGGTTGATATGTATGTCAATAAAAACATAAATCTTAACTGGGTAAAAAGCCTAAGAGTAAAACAAGAATTCGACAATATCGAAAATCATGGATGGATGTTGACACACGATGAAATTAATATTGATTTTGGTGTATCGCAAAATAGTACTGGTTTGTATGGACAAAGAGCTGTTTCGTACAATAAATATGTAATCAATCAAGCAAAATCCGATAGTATTTATGCTGGTTCCATGAAAGATAAACCGTTGCCTTTAATGCCCGATAGCTTTTGGGTAAATCATAGACACTTGCCACTCGACAAATCGGAAGAAGGTATTTATACAACAATGGATAGCGTAAAAAAGGTACCTGCATTTAAACGAACAATGAGTATAATAATGCTTTTTGTAGCCGGATATAAAGACTTTGGTTATTTCGAAGTTGGACCTGTTAACTCTTTTTATAGTTATAATCCAATCGAAGGTTTTCGTGGACGTATAGGTGGAAGAACAACTCCAAAATTAAGTAAGAAAATAAATTTCGAAACATATGCAGCATATGGTTTTAAGGACGAAAAGGCAAAATATTATCTAGGGTCAACCTATTCGTTTACTCAAAAATCTATTTTCGAATTTCCTGTAAAATCACTGAAAGTTTGTTATCAGGACGAGACAAAAATACCTGGACAGGATTTGCAATTTATACAAGAAGATAATGTGCTACTTTCCATTAAACGAGGTGTTAACGACAAACTTTTCTATAATAAAACAGCTAAAATAGAATTTCTAAGCGAGTTTGAAAATCATTTTTCATTTACAACGGCATATCAATTCAATAAACAAACTCCAGGCGGTAATTTGTATTTTAATAAATCGGATTATTCAAAATACACAAACGATGTAGAAAATATCAATATCTCTGAACTTTCGGTAACATTACGCTACGCTCCGCACGAAAAATTTTATCAAGGTAAACAGTTTCGCACGCCTTTACCATCGAAATATCCAGTTTTGCAATTACAATATACACTTGGATCAAAGCTTATAGCTAACGATTATAATTATCATGTTTTAAAAGCAATGATTAGTCGTCGTTTCTATTTTTCGGTATTAGGTTATTCTGATGTGATTTTTGAAACTGGCAAGCAGTTTGGTTCAGTTCCATATCCATTGTTGATGATTCATCGAGCCAACCAAACCTATTCGTACCAAATAATGTCATACAATCTTATGAACTTCCTCGAATTTGTAAGCGATCAATATGTTTCGTTAAATCTCGACCACTGTTTTAATGGCTTTTTCTTTAATAAAATTCCATTGTTCAAGAAACTTCGATTCAGAGAAGTTGCGGCTTGTAAAATTTTATATGGTAGCGTATGTCGTGAGAATAATCCAGCCTATCATCCCGAATTATTCAAATTCCCAACCGAAGCAAATGGAACTCCAATTTCCTATACCCTCGAAAAAGAACCATACATTGAGGCAAGTGTTGGAATTTCAAACATCCTTAAATTATTACGAGTTGATTTAGTAAAACGCTTGACCTATCTCAATCACCAAAATGTTTCAAGCACAGGAATTAGAGTACGATTTAAACTTGATTTTTAAAAATAAAGACTATGAAAGCACGTGATATTGCACAACAAGTTATCTACAAGGTAATCAATCCTTTTGTAAGACTATTAATTAAAGTAGGTATAACTCCGAACATTGTAACTACTATTGGTTTTCTCATTAATATTGTTGCAGCAGCTGTTTTTGTGAAAGGCGCCGAAACCTGTAACCGGAACGATTTATCGTATATAGGCTGGGGGGGCGGTCTTATTCTTTTTGCCGGACTTTTCGATATGCTCGATGGACAGGTTGCTCGCTTGGGTAATATGTCATCGAAATTTGGTGCATTGTACGATTCTGTATTAGATCGTTATAGTGAATTGGTAATGTTTCTAGGAATCTGTTATTATCTTGTTGCTCATCATTTCTTTCTCAGTTCATTGCTTGGTTTTGTCGCATTAATTGGTTCCATGATGGTAAGTTATATTCGTGCACGAGCCGAAGGACTAGGAATTGAATGTAAAGACGGTTTAATGCAACGACCCGAAAGAGTTGTAACCATTGGACTTTCGGCATTGATATGTGGTATTGTTTCAGCCTGTAGTAATGGAAATCATAAGTTCTATGTAAGTTGGATTCCTTTTGAAGTATTCGAAACCATTTCGATTTTCACTATCCCTTTAGCTATTGTAGCTATTTTGGCAAATATTACTGCAATAAAACGATTACAGATTTGCCGTAAAGCTTTGAGTTAATAAAACGCCTGTTTACTATGATTAGAAAGTTTATAACGATTATACCTTCTCTGCTAATACTTTTTGTATATTCAAATTTATTTGCCCAATCAGATTACCCAATACCCTTAAAAACGGCGAAAACATTGTTTTATATTCAACGTTCGCATAACAAAAATACTATTGTTTACGACTTAAATTTATTGACCGATGGTAGTCTTAATAAAGTGGCACCAATTCATCCCTATTGGATTCGTTATGAAGAAGGTGGTGTATCGCAAGAACTTTCGTTTATACAACGCAAATATGCCTATGGTGTGTATTACGAAACAATTGATGAATCAAAAGGTTCGTATAAAGTATATTTTGTGTGCTATTCTAAAAAGTATATTTATCTTGTTAAATCGAATAAAGACCTTAAATATCATGCATATATTTCGCTAAATAATAAATTGATTGAAATAGAGAAAATATTTATTAAAACCGAAGGAGGAACCTTTTGGTTTCCTGTAGTTCGCTATGTTGAAGTAAGTGGAATAGATATGTCTACAAATCAATTTACTTCTGTAAGATTCACTCCATAAAGTAAACTTATGACAATTTTTACACGAAAGAATATAAACTCTAAAACGCTAGGAATTTTAGTGTTATGTTCAGCAATATATCTCTTAATTGTATGGATTTTAGTTGGTCTAAAAGCCGAAAATTGGCTAATTATAATCGTATATAATTTCTTCTTTTTATTGAGCGATTCAACAAGAAAATTTGTAGCTGCATTTACTGTTTTTATTGTTTTCGGAATTGTTTATGATTTAATGAAAGCTTATCCTAATTATCGTATTCAAGCAATTGATGTGCTTCAGGTTTATGGATTTGAAAAAAAACTATTTGGAATACATAGTAATGGCTCAATTTTAACTCCGAACGAGTATTTTGCAATTAACCACAAGACTTTTTTAGATTTGTTAAGTGGTTTTTTTTATATCAATTGGATGCCAATACCAATAGCTTTAGCATTATATTTTTATTTTAGCAATAAACTCCAATTTTTACATTTTTCGCTTACATTTTTACTTACCAATCTAATTGGGTTTTGCATATATTATATTCATCCAGCAGCACCACCATGGTATTTAGCACAATATGGTTCAACGGTAAACTTTCATACCATGGGCAATCCAGCAGGCTTGGCTCGTTTTGATGAATTTTTCAATATTCCAATATTCCATTCAATTTATTCTCGCAATTCGAATGTCTTTGCAGCAATGCCTTCGCTTCATTCAGCTTATCCAATTGTCGTTCTCTTTTATGCCATTAAAAATAAACTAGGAAGTATTAATTGGTTTTTCGGACTTTTCGTATTTGGAATTTGGTTTTCGGCTGTATATTCGGGACATCATTATGTTGTTGATGTAATAGCTGGATTTGTAACAGCAGTTGTTAGTATAGTTGTGTTTCAATATATATTACTTAAAAATACGAGTATTAGTAACATTTTAAAACGTTATGAAATAAGCATTTCATAGTTCGAATAGTATACATTTTAAATCTCAATCTATTAACCTACTTATTTCTGCTATTTACCGATTTATCTTTTTAAGAATATACTATTCTGGATACTTTTGTTGTTTAACGTTATAAAAAGTTTAGTATGAAAACTAAGATTGTTTTTTCAACAGAAACAAGCGATAGCGATTTTTGGTTTGATTTGCCAATTATACCAAGAATCGGTGAATTTTTAAAAGCTAAAGATTTTATAGATGCTAATCAATTATTTGCAATTCAAGAAACAGCAAATTGTTGGTCGGGAGATAAAGGATTAGTTCAATCGGTTGAATATTGCAAGAACGATGATGGAATGTATGTTGAAATGTATGTTTGGTGTGAAGATTAATTCTATTAGTTAGAAATACCATATATTTTAAACTTTAATAACTTATTTTATTAATCCATTATATTATTTAATTGGTTATTTTAATCGCTTTAACTCGCCTTTTGTCTGTTTCACCATAACTGTTTAATCCCGATGGACCATTAACAGGGAAAAAACGAGTTTGTAGAAATGTTGGATACTGTTGTCCAATTTATTGGATAGTCATATTGAGGAGAGGAATGGGCGAAGCCTATGGATATGGTGAAAATATGGGATTTTGAATTGGATTGAATAAATAAAACACCGGTGCTTACACGATGCCAATCAAAAATATTCGTGCCTTAATGCACGTATCGTCGTAACTCGCTTTGGGCACTGTCATCGGGCGATAAGAAGTCGCTCGAATTCGGTAACAGTTGCATCTAACAACACGTTAGCAACAAGCATAAATAAACGCTCCGGAGACAAATTACTCCTGATTAGATATGAAAATAATGATTGGATATCATCACCTTGAAATTCCTACTCAAGGATTTTTTTTTGTCCTAGTACTTTATGCCTTTGACGGTATATTAGGATTTCGTATCACGCAAATTGCAGCACTTTTGCAAACCCATATGAGTCAACGCTCAAACTAAAGGCAATTTCTTAAATACACTTGCATTAATAGTTTAAATATTATCCTTAGATAGTTAATTTTTTTAAAGGGATTGTATTTTGTATAATTAATTTAATTACTTTTGTTTTTAATATAAACAGTGTTCATAAAATAAACAATCGTTATGGGTGTTAATGAGAGAAAGCAGAAAGAAAAGGAAGAACTTAAAAATAAAATAAGGGAAGCTGCCATTGAGCTATTTTTGAATGACGGAGTGGAAAATGTTACCATTCGTAAAATTGCTGATAAAATAGAATATGCACCAGCTACAATATATCTTTATTACAAGGATAAAACAGATATTTTAATGGACTTGCACAAAGTGGGATTTAATATACTTATCAAATATTTAAATGCGGTAATTATTAAAAATACTGATGATATTTTAAGCCAAATGAAAAAGCGGGCTATAGCTTACATTGATTTTGCTATTGATAACCCAGAATATTATCATCTTATTTTTATTATGTCATATAAACAAAAAGGCTTGAGTTCACCGGATGAATGGGTGGAAGGTCGTGTTGCTTATGATTCGATGAGAACCAATATAGCAAAGTGTATAGAACTGGGAATAATAAAATCAGATAATATCGAAGAAATAACTTTTGCAAACTGGTCATTTTTGCATGGTTTAGCTTCGCTGATTAGTAGTCAGTCTGGTGGTCCTGTAAAAATTGAAGACAAGAAAATATTTGCAGGAAAAGCAATCACTTTTTTTTATAGCAATTTCAATTCTAACTAGTTGTTAATAGTTAATTATAAAAATTATGAAAAGATTTTTCTTGTTTTTTATTCTTTTGAACGTATCTTTTTATTGTTATTCTCAAAACTATAATCAAGTTATTCGAGGAATAGTTATTGATGTTGACAGTAAAATGACTATACCTGGAGCATCAGTTCAGATTGCAAATACTAAAGTTGGAACAACTACTGATTCCACAGGTTATTTCAAAATTTCAAATATTCCAATTGGGCGATTTACTCTTTTGGTTTCATTTGTGGGTTATAAACAACAAATAGTTTCAGACATTCAATTGAGCAGCGGTAAAGAACTTGTTTTAACTGTCGAACTTAAAGAAAATATAACGAATTTGAGCGAAGTAAAAGTAACAGCCACTAAAGAGAAAGCATTTACTCAAAATGAAATGGCTGTTGTTAGTGTTCGAACATTCTCAATCGAAGAGACAGAGCGCTATGCCGGAAGTTTAGGTGATCCTTCGAGAATGGCTAAAAATTTTGCAGGAGTAAATTCAGGCGATGACCAGCGAAACGATATTATTATCCGAGGAAACTCTCCTTTAGGACTGTTATGGCGGCTTGATGGTTTTGATATTCCAAATCCAAATCACTTTGGAGCAATGGGAACTTCAGGAGGGGCTATAAGTATGCTTAATAACAATCTTTTAAGCAACTCAGATTTTTTTTCAGGGGCTTTTCCTGCCGAATATGGAAACGCCATGAGCGGAGTATTTGATTTGAAAATGAGAAAAGGCAATAATGAAAAGCACGAATATGTTGCACAAGCAGGCTTTAATGGTTTTGAAGTAGGTACAGAAGGCCCTTTTTTAAAAACATCAAAAGCATCTTATATTATTAATTATCGTTATTCAATGCTCGGATTATTCAAGTTGATGGGATATAGTTTTGGAAAGAAAAGTTCTACCCCTGAATATCAGGATTTGTCCTTTAAGCTAAATTTTCCTCTCAAAAAAGGTTATATTTCAATGTTTGGTATAGGTGGTCTTGACAGGATGCTCGTAAACAAATCGACAAAACGCGATACAATAAAAAACAAAACAGGAGTTTTGGGACTTACTTATGTGTATTTTTTTGGAAAAGGGTCGAGGTTAGAATTTAAATCTTCCGTACAGTATTCACAATCAATTAATAATGAACACAGGCTTGATTCCAGTCAAAAAATGTTTAGACCTGAATATATTTCAGATTTTAAAGAACCTATTTATACATTATCAATCACTGAAAAAACCAAGATCAACGCAAAGAACAATGTCGCTTTTGGCTTCAATATAACTAGGCTCAATGTTAATTTTTGTGATAGTTCATATGAAAGTTCACTAAGTGAAAATGGAATTTTGATAAAATATTGGGAAGTATTGAGAAATACAAAAGGAGGTATGAATCGAATAACAACCTATGGACAATGGCAGCATTTTTTTAACGAATTTATATCTTTAACAACAGGAATGAATTATTTGTTTTTAAGCTATAACAATTCTCATAATATTGAGCCAAGACTTGGGCTAAAACTTAACACTACCAAAAATCAATCGATAAATTTAGGATTTGGTATGCATAGTCGAACACAACCAACTATTGTATATTTGTCGGGAAAAAATGGCAATAGTGATGTTTCACATGATACATATAAAGATTTGGATCTATCAAAAAGTGTACATGGAATTGTAGGATACGATTTAAATGTGTCAAAACAGCTTAGGTTTAAATCGGAAGTATATTACCAATATTTATATAATATTCCAATTTCAACGACTCGACCACAGCAATCGTTAATAAATTATGGAGCCGATTTTGAAATTATAATACCAGAAAACATGACGAATTCTGCCAAAGGTAAAAATTATGGCGTTGAACTAACTTTGGAAAAATTCTTAGATAAGAACTACTATTTCCTTATTACAAGCTCATTATTTGAATCTAAATACACCGATTTTAATGGAGTTGAAAGAAATACAGCATTCAATAATAATTATATATTAAATGGATTATTTGGATACGAATTGCCTATTGGAGAGAATAAACAAAATAGTTTGTCTTTTAACATCAGAGGAATTTATGCAGGAGGAAATCCTAAACTTGACATCGATTTAGCAAAATCTATAATTAAGAATAAAACTATTTACGATTGGGAACATGCTTATGAAAATCGTTATCCTGATTATTTTAGGATTGATCTACGATTTGGATTCAAGCAGAATAAAAAAAGGTTTACACATGAATTTGCCATTGATATTCAAAATGTCACTGCACACAATAATATTCTGAATGAAAGTTATGATAAAAAAACTAAGTCTATTGAAAAAAATTATCAATATGGATTTTTCCCAATGGCTTTATATAGGATTAATTTCTAAAAGATTTAACAAGAACAGCGATTTAAAAGCAAAGAATACAGATGATGTAATCGACAACACACTGTTAAGCAAAAATAATTTATATTTGACTAAAGTAAAAAGTTAGTTGCTAACCTGCTGGATGAAAAAGAAGTCGAAAAGCGAGCGACATTTTGTCGCCCGAAAATACCGCTAAATCGCTATCTCCTGTCCATTTTGATATTTTTCAATTTTAAAATATCCATTCTACTTATCAGTAAATTTATCTCGTAGCGTCTTTTTACTATTGACCACAACGCGTGTTGGGCGTATGTGCTTTATTTAATCATTCTTGAATTCAAGTTATTTAGACTTGTCATTCAATGTAATAAACCATTCACATTTATCATCGCCATTAAAAATTGATTTCTTTAATTCAATATTGCAGACAGAAAAAACTGAATTGAAAAATACAGACATATGTCCAATGCTGCATCTACAAAAACTCTTATTGGCTTTAAAATGTTCTCCTTTATCAATAAGTCCACATATACATTTTTTTCTATTGACAGTTATTGATTTATTTGAAGAGTTGTATAAAAAGGATGTACTAAATTTTTCTTCTTCTTTATTAAGATTCACAAAAAAATCATCGAACGATATAGAGTATTCCCATATTCTTTTTGCAAAATCTGACCATGATTTTCCGCAACATTGTTCACCACATACAAATAAAACATTATCAGTCTTGTCCTGCCCAATGTTATCAACCATACGAACCATTATATTTTCAATGTACTTTGTTTGGTCTCCTTTATTTAGATTTTTAAAATCATTAGAATCATGAAGAATTTTCTCCATTTCAAGTTCAAATCCTTGTTTTCGCAAATTCTTTGTAATTCTTCCAAATCTGCCAGTCTCTATATATTCCATAGAATTATCTATATATATTACATTCGTTTATTAAACTCGCGTACAGTTTTCAACATTACGCCCAACGTGCTGCTGGCATTTTTATTTAGAATCTAACAAGTCATTCAAATTAATTATTTTACTGCCATTTTTTTCGTAATAATTCAACATTTCGTCAATTTTCCTTTTATCATAACTCGTAATACAATCGGATAAGACTGTAACATTGTAGTTTTCCTTGCACATATTAAATACGGTCGATTTCACGCAGGCAATGGCGTCTGCTCCTGCAATGTAAAATTCGCTTATTTCATTTTTCTTGACAAAGTCAGCAAAATCTTCGCTGGTCAATGCGTTGCCTTTGGATTTTTCAAAAATGTTTTTGGAAACCAATTTCATGTCTGAAACTAATTCAGATCCACGAGTATTAAGTTTGAAAGTCCTTGTGCCGTCAGATAAGTTATAATGCCTTATGTAAACGACATGAATTTCATTTTCCACTGCCCAATCTATTGACCGATTAACATTGT
>Ga0302288_1000133_pt1 | contig 68893 bp, 51 predicted proteins | sample III_Fen_N1_1_FD_194549 | JGI IMG/M metagenome (GOLD analysis project Ga0302288, IMG submission 194549) | Peat permafrost microbial communities from Stordalen Mire near Abisko, Sweden - III_Fen_N1_1 | ecosystem: Environmental > Terrestrial > Soil > Wetlands > Permafrost | place: Sweden: Abisko... | reverse complement strand
ACAATCGAAGTACAAATGCTGCTGCTGAATCTTTCAATGCTAAAATAAAAGCTTTTCGTTCAACATTCAGAGGTGTGCGTGATATTAATTTCTTCCTCTATAGACTTGCTAAAATTTATGCCTAAAACATCAAATCCCCAATATTTCGTCTTGATCCAAACTTTTATGTATATGATAAAAGATAAAACCCTCAAAACATATTTGTTTTGAGGGTTTTATAGTACCCGAGACCGGAATCGAACCGGTACATCCTTGCGAATATTGGTTTTTGAGACCAACGCGTCTACCGATTCCGCCACCCGGGCAATTCGGTCAAGCAAAAGTAGCTATATTTTTATAAACTCCAAAATTATTTCAATAACCACGAGTGTTTTCCTTGTAAGAAGTAAAAATCGGTAGAAGAACTTTTTTTTACTTTGGATGAAGCAATTTCTAACGTACTGATATTTAATATATATGTAGTATATCCTAATGATTCAAGTTGAGATATTACTTTTTCGCGGTTTTCATTGCCACCAAGTTCGCACTGAATAATTGGAGTAAAACGTTTTAGTGTCTCAGTCATATTTGCAAATGCTATGTTTTCATAGCCTTCAATATCACATTTAATAAAATCCAAACGGGTGAGTTTCGAAAATAGATTGTCGGGAATTCTCATATTTACGTCAAATAATTTTACAAATGTTTCATTTGACGAATTTGTTACTTTAGTCATTCCATGATGTGCGAGCCCATTTTTTTCAGGCATTCCCATTTGTACAACACCTTCACTACATCCAAGTGCAAAAGGAAACAATTCAAGATTTTGAATCCCACTTCGTTTTACATTTTTTGCCCAAATAGAGTAAAACATTGGGACGGGTTCAACAGCATAAACATGCCCTTCAGTACCAGATAAAATAGACATTTTGGTTGAATAGTAACCCAAATTTGCACCGATATCAATGCACGTGTCTCCCGGTTTAATTATTTTATGAAGAAAAAAAAGTTCTGGATATTTCTTCTTCATGCAACCTTTGGTTGTCAGGGAAATATACACTTTACTAATAATTGTGAGGTATAATTGTATACCTAATACTTTAATAACTATTTTACGTAATAAATTCATGCTATACCTATTTTATTTCTTCGAAATCAATGTATTCACCTTTGTCTTTCCCTTTTTGTGATGATTTTCCCTCTTTATTTGTAACAAAAACCTCTCCTTCTGATTTTGATTCCTTTTGAGTTTGTTGATGTGAAAAATCAAATTCTTGACCAAAATTTCGTTCTCCAACTTTTTGTATTAATTTTTTTAGCAAAAAAGGAAGGATAAGCCGTAGTCCCCATTTTAAAAGGTAAAAAGAAATGATTACAACGATCAATACGCTAAAAAATTTTTCCATCTTTTTGAATTATTTTTCGTTGACAAAAATAGTCTTTTATCTTGAAAAATTTGGAATTTATTCGGCGAATTGGCTAACATTTTATCGAAAATATCGTATGATACCAAAATTTATTGTTGATGGGGACGTTTTTACAAGATAAAGCTATAGATTATACAGGTAAGCAATATGTTATTCATCGGGCAAATGAAATTCTCCGTTATGGATGGATTAAAGTGCTTGTCGGTACAGCATTTGTTTTGTATTATGCATGGTCTGACATCTATTTTAAAAATAGTTATTTCTCATCAATTTTTAGGTTTATACCTGTTTTTGCCAGTTTTTTATTTATTTCTCTACATCTCTTAATTTTTAAAAGGAGTAAATCTTTAGTTCTGCTATTTTATAATTTTTTTTATTATTCATTGATAATCATGGTGTATAGCATAGTTATTATTGACTATGGTACACCTTATTTCACAATCAGTTCAGAAGGAGCTTTATTGGTTTTGGCAATAACAGTTATTGAACTTAAAGGGAATATGAAAACAATTATTTCAGTGTTCTTGACTCCATTATTCTTTGTCGTTTTATTGCTTATATTAAGTTCAAATATCACAAAATTCGAAATAATGTTTATGGTGCATCAAGTTACTTTTGCATTTGTCGGGATTGTGTTATGTGGAATTAAGGAGCAAGTAAATTTTAATGCTTTTAAAATAAAGCTAAATCTTGAGAATGAAAAAACAAAAACAGATGAACTAGTCAATTCTTTGACAGAATATACTGAAGAAATTAGATCGCAAAAAGAAGAAATTTCTGTTCAACGCGATCAATCAGAATTTCAACGACAACTTTTGGAATTCCAAAGACAAGAGCAGTTGTCAAATTTATCTTATGCCTCTAGGATTCAGCTATCATTATTACCGTCTAACGATATATTAAAGAAAAATTTTGATGATTATTTCATCATAATTAAACCTAGAGATATAGTTAGTGGTGATTTTTACTGGTCGGCAAAGGTTAATGATTGGACATATTTCGCTGTTGCCGATTGCACTGGACATGGTGTTTCTGCTGCGTTTATGAGTATTCTTGGAATAACCTTTTTAAATGAAACGATACGAGAATTTGAAGGCTTAACTCCCGGGCTTATTCTGAATCGATTAAGAAATTTAATTGTTGAAACATTGCATCAATCAAGTGATAGTTTTAATAATCAGGACGGGATGGATATCTCTTTATGTGCATATAATAGTGTATCACGTAGGTTGATTTATGCCGGAGCAAATTCATCGATGTTGTTGATTCGGAACAACGCTTTTATTCCAGAAATTAAGCATGTTAAAGGAGATAAAATGCCAGTTTCTGTTTATATTAGAATGGATTCATTTACCAATCAAGAATTCCAAATTCAGACGGGAGATCAGGTTTATTTATATTCTGATGGTTTTGCAGATCAATTTGGAGGTCCCAAAGGTAAAAAATTAAAACTAAGACATTTCAAGGATTTAATTGTTCAAAATTCAACCTTAACAATGAGAGAACAAAAAAAGAATTTGACTCAATTTTGGGATAAATGGACAAGCCAATATTCAGAACGATATGAACAAACAGATGATATTATTATTCTTGGCTTAAAGTTTAATTCTTCTTCGCCAACCATTTTGTAATCATCTCTTCATCTAATGATACATACGTTTGACGTTGTTCTACCAATCCATTGTTGACAAAGTAAATGGCTGGCAAGCTTAGACCGGAGAGGGTAACAAAAGAATCCCCTTTTACAATATTACATGGAATGTTTTGAGATTTAGTTTCGTCGTAAAAATCTTTAAGATTTGAACTATCACCATTTAATACAAAATAAACTGGAAGCTTTGGTTTTTTCTTTGTTATTACTCCAAATTTTAAAGCTGCTAATCGACAATGCGGACATGTCAAACTTAAAAAAGCTATAATGTGTTTCCCTTGCATTAAATTTACGGGTGGTTTATTGTATTTCTTCTCCGTATAAAGAAATCCAAGATCTATTTTAAAATTGACAAAAGCACTATCTGCTGTATTTGAAAATGTTTTGTTAATTGGATTTATAAGATAAATCGAAACGAGTGCAATAATCAATAGTGAAGAAATGATTGTTCTCGGGAATCGGTATAAATAACCGTTGTTAAGTTTCCAAATACAGCCTAGAGTAAGTAATAGAATAGCATTCTTTAATAAAGATGAAGTGACTGATATTTTTACAAATTCACCAAAGCAATTACAATTTGGTTCATTTCCTCTTGTTATTAAAACAACGAGTAAATAAATGGTAAATAAACAGGTAAGGAGAAACGTAGAACTAACGATGATCCGATGGTAATCAATATTTAATACTAATGCAAATCCCAAGAAAAACTCGAATCCAATAATTAATCGGGATAAATAAACAGCTGTCGACCAATTCGAAAGGTGATCACCAACAAGTTGATATTCGAAAAATTCAATAGGGAAGAGTTTTGAAAATGCAGAAAAGAGAAATAAAGCTCCACATATAATCCGAAGCACTATTCCTATTAATAGATATATTTTTGAATTATTATTCAATTTTGCAAGTAATATGTTGATTTGAGTTGTGGTGTAGATAAATGCGTTTACATGCATCTTTAGCATCTGCTTTCCTTAATTTACCTAAATCGGTGATTTGTGTCCCCGAAGTGCCATTTGGTCCAATATATGGTACATTTGTACATACACAAGAATATTCTTTTTTACAAGAAATGGATAATAAACTTGAGCAGACAGCTATTAATAAAATATATTTTTTCATGACAATCAGGTTTGTGTTAAACATCGCAAATGTATAAAATGTTCCTAATAACTAAAAAGAATCCCAGACCTATTTCGAAATTGAACAACTTCCATTTGCGTCTTCCCATGAATCGTTGATTGCATTACAAGCTTTGGCTGCGTTTTTCTTTGTTTGAGATGGTAATTCGTGTGTCGTTGTTGTGTTTTTGAAAGTACAATTACAATAATATGTCTTTTTGCAACAGTTCAAAGTTACTATTAGGAAAAGGAAAATTATATAACTATTTAGTTTGTGAATAAAGTCCATCTTGAAATAACTAGAGCTTTGGTAAAATATATTCTACTTCTTTAAACGTATATTGTTTTATTTCAGTATTTCCCTTTTTAATTTCAATAAATCCCATCGCATTTACAAATTTAATTTTACCTTCAAAAATTCCTGTAATATCTTTGAATGTGCTTTTAATATTATGTAAATATAGATGTTTTAGGTATTCTTTGTGAAGAAATTCGAGATTTCCGTTGTATAAAGCGATGTAATATTTTTCGAAATTATCAATAATTTTTGATTTGATATATTCTGTGTCGTAGTCTTTTCCTGTTTCTTGTTTTAGTGATGTCGGGTTTGGTATCCATTCACTAAAAAGAGTTTGATTTATATTTAATCCGATACCAACGATTGCTGTTTGAATGCTATTTCCTAATAGCGAATTTTCAATTAAAATTCCACAGATTTTCTTGTTCGAAACATAAATGTCGTTTGGCCATTTAATATGTACAGAGTTGCAAAATGTTGTTAAACAGTCAACAATTGCAAGCGAAACTGCCATTGATAAAAAGAACTGTTGTTCCGCTTTAAGGAATGTTGGTTTAATTATAAAACTAAAGGTTGCATTTTTATTGATTTCGCTTTCCCAATAATTTCCTTTTTGACCTCGACCTTTTGTTTGTTCTCTTGTATCTATGATGGTAATGTCGACATTTGGTAGTCCTTTCACTAACAATTTTTTTGCAAAATTGTTAGTTGAACTCACCGATTCTAATTTTATTATATCTTTGTTAAGTTTTATCATCAATGATATTTCAGTGCAAGGTACTAAACAATCAAAATTAATATATAATGAAATCAAAAATTATTACAGGTCTTTTAATCATTCAGTCGCTATATTCTGTTTGCCAAACTGTCAATATCAAAGGAACTTTGTCAAATGCCACTATCGGTGATACTCTTGTTTTTAAGGGATTTGCAAGTAATGAAAATAAAGATAAAAAAATACCGATCAATGTTAAAACCGGAGAATTTGCCTATTCAGGACAAATTCAAACAGCAGGATATTACAGGCTTTCCTTGTCCGATCAAAATTTTTTAATGATGTTACTGATGCCCGGCGATAAAATAACGATCACCGCTAGTGCAAAAGATTTGTATGGTACTGCAAAAATACAAGGCTCGCCTCAGACGACGTTATTTTATGAAGCAAATTCTGTTTTTGTCGACTTTAAAAAACAAAGAGATTCTTTACAGCAAGCTTTTACGAATCAACAACAATTACAAAGTTTAAAAGAAGAAAATTTTGCTATAAATTTTGTAAAACAGAATCCAAAATCTCTTGCATCACTAATGATGATTGATAAAATAAATAGAGAAACACATAGCTCAATATTTTATATGCTTGATAGCAATCTGTATATGGAATATCCTACAAATAAAATGGTTCAGGATTTTCATGGTGAAATTCAACGTCTTAAGTTTTTAAGTGAAGGATCTATAGCCCCAGATATAGAGTTGAAAAATAAGGATGGAAAATCGGTGACTCTTTCATCGCTAAGAGGTAAAATCGTTTTGATTGATTTTTGGGCTACATGGTGCGGTCCTTGTAAAGCAGAAATTCCTAATTTACAGCGGATCTATGAATCATACCATGATAAAGGATTTGAAATATATTCCATTTCGTTGGATAGAGAAAAAGATAAATGGATAAAAGGTTCTGGCGATTTGAAATGGACTAGCGTTTTGGATGAAAAGGGTGAAGTGTCTAATATATATGGTATCACATCAATACCATCAATGTTCTTATTAGATAAAGAAGGAAAGATTGTTGCTAAAAATTTACGAGGATCACAACTTTATTTAAAAGTTGCGGATATGTTTCAATAAATTCTATCTTTTACGTTCTGTGATATAGTGTATTAAACTTTCAAAAGCATAGCGTGCTTCATTTTCAGGGTAAGAATATAATAGAGTCAGAGCTTCGTCTCTTAAACTATTCATCTTATTAATTGAATAGTCAATGCCTCCATTTGTTTTCACAAAGGTAATTAAGCTTTTAACTTTTTGAGAGTTGTTGTTATGTTTCTTAAGTATAGAATATATCCACTTTTTTTCTTCGCTATTGGCTTTTGATATAACATAAAGTAATGGTAAGGTTATTTTACGTTCTTTAATGTCATTTCCTGTTGGTTTTCCTATTAAGTTTACTTGTTCATAGTCGAAAATGTCATCTTTTATTTGAAATGCAAGTCCGATTAAAATGCCAATTTTTTTAATTTTTTCTAAATTAGTAGTATCATCGGAAACCGATTTTGCTCCAGCAAAAACTGTCGCTGCTATTAGTGAAGCTGTCTTTTTTTCTATTATGTCAAAATAAATATCTTCTGTAATATTAAGCATTCGGGCTTTCTCCATTTGAATGAGTTCGCCTTCGCTCATTTCTTTTACAGCATCGGAAACTATTTCTAAAAGTGCAAATTCTTTTTCTTGCACAGCGTGTAATAAGCCTTTAGCTAAAAAAAAATCTCCGACTAAAACTGCAATTTTATTTTTCCATAGAGCATTTATCGAGAAAAGTCCGCGACGAGTCATTGAATCATCGACAACATCATCATGGATCAGTGTTGCTGTGTGCATTAATTCAATTAAAAAGGCTGCTGAATAAGTCGATTTCGAAATTTCACCATGAAGTTTTGCAGAAAGAAACACTAACATCGGGCGCATTTGTTTGCCCTTGGTTTTCAAAATGTATTTTGTAATTGTATTTAAGAGATAATCTTGAGATTTTATTTCTGTTTTGAAAAATGTTTCAAATTCGACTAATTCTTTCGAAATGCCTTTTTTTATTTGATCAAGAGATTGCATGAAGATGATGCTAAACTGGAATAAATTGAAAATTCAATGAAAGAGATTTTGAGTATCTTATTCCTGTAGATAACATGTCAGCATCGTTTTTGCCATATTTCCATAGAACAGTAACTTCCGATTTGTGAGAAAGTTTTTCAAGAAATAGCAAAATTTTAGCAATTTGTTTTGCCGATGAAGTGTTGAAATATTCAAAAAAAAATACAAAATTAATTTTGGGCAAAGGATGTTCATAGTATTCTCCCAGCCATTTTAATACAGGTTCGTAGAAGCCATTAGCGTCTTCGGGAAGAGATCTGTATGCTATTTCAAATGTATTTCTTTCGGGGTCTAGGATAATTGACGGGGTTTCTTCCGTTTTTTTATAAAAGAATGCTTCCATTTTATTTAAGACTTACTTGAAGGGTGAAAAATGAAATATCGTCATTGACTTTTGAAAAGCTATATTCAAGATTATTGCCACTTTTCATCCGTAAATCAATAACTCCTAGTCCGGCTTCTTTACTATTGTCTATCTCAAAGTTTAAAAGTCGCATACTATAAAATAGCTCTATTTCATCTCCTTTAAGCGAATTTACATGTTCTAATTTGCTTTTTAATTCTTCAACATTTTTGTTTTTTATATAATTGCCCGTGCATAGGCTGTATGAATTGTCTTTTGATGATATATAAAAAATTCCAGGATTTCCAACTACGGTATCTTCTTCTATTTTAGCTGCATGTTTAACTATGTTTTGCAACATTTCAACCATAATGTTATAGACTTTTTTCTTAATATCTAGTCGACCTCGCATTTGTCCTTCAATGATAGATAGTAGGTTGATTAAGCTTTCTTGGTTTAAAACGCCATTAAAGACTAACACAATTTCTTCTTCATTTGCTAGTTGATGAAGAGATTTTATATTGTCAAGATTTACAATAATTGGTGTTGAAGCTTCGAGTTCTTTTGAAATACATGTGTGAAGATAAAAATATGATGTATCATCATTTACTTTCGAGAAATCAAATGTTAATTTATTACCTGATTTTCGAGCCATTTCTATTAATCCTAAGCCTGCTCCTCCACGATCAGAGATTGATCCATCTTCGAGAATTTGTTTGTAATATCCTTTTAATTCGTCTTGTTCAAGGCTATTTATTTTTTCTAATTGAGATCGCAGTTTTGGAATTGCAATGTTCGATACAACATTGCCAGAGGTTATAAAATAGCTGTCTATCTTTTGTTGAATCATGAATATTCCTTGAATATTAGAATCATTATATTCCTCTCCTTCAACTGTTTGGTGTCTGGTTATGTTTTGTAAGCATTCTACCATAATTGAGAAAACACGCTTTTTGACTTTAGAGGTTTCTCCAGTAGAATCTAAATTATTTTCTGCTAATGAAATTATGCTATCGGTTATTGTTTGAGTAAACAATCCACGATATATGTAACTCAAATTATCCTCTTGCATTCCTTGGAATAATTTGAATCCGAAACTCAATCCCTCAGTATTACTTGGTATTTGTGTAAACAAGTTTTACGAAATTAAATGTTAGCCCTCTGTTATATTTAATCGTTTTTCATAGTTAACTTGCTATGAGGAAACAAATATATAGGATTTATTGAAATACACAAAATATACTGAGCTTTTTTAATTAGAAAAAAGGTACTTTTGTTAAATAATATATGTTTTTGAACTTTTTAAATATGTTTAATGATAATTTTAGGTGTTGATCCCGGAACTAATATTTTAGGATATGCTTTGCTAAAGGTCGAATCAAAAAAAATGGTCTTGTTGGCTATGGGAGTCGTTGACTTGCAGAAAGTTGGGGATAGTTATGAAAAACTAAAAAAAATATTTACAAGACTTACTAGTATTATTGATGAATTTAAGCCAGAACATTTAGCCATAGAAGCTCCTTTTTTTGGAAGGAATGTTCAATCAATGTTAAAACTTGGAAGGGCTCAGGGCGTTGCCATTGCAGCGGCTGTTTCAAGAAATCTTTCGGTTAATGAATATGCTCCTCGGAAAATTAAGATGGCTATTACAGGATCTGGATCGGCATCAAAAGAGCAGGTTGCTGGAATGCTCCAAAAACTATTAACCATCAATGATATGCCACAATATTTTGATGCTACGGATGCTTTAGGTGTTGCTGTCTGCCATTTCTATGAAATATCTTCGCCCTTAGCATCACTTTCGGGGAATGCAAAATCATGGAAAGAGTTCATTGCTAAGAATCCCGATCGCATAAAATAATGAATTGAAATATGATTAAGAAATATGTAATTATTGTTGCCGGTGGAAGGGGAATAAGAATGGGAAATGAAGTTCCAAAGCAATTTCTTGAACTTCAAGGGGTACCAATTTTAATGCATTCAATTAATAGATTTCATCTCTATGATAGTAGAATTAATATTATTGTTGTATTACCGGTCTTCCAAATTGAATTTTGGGTAAAACTGTGTGTGGAATTTAATTTTACGATTCCTCATACAATTGTTGAGGGTGGTGATCAACGATTTTTCTCTGTTAGAAATGGATTAGATGCTGTCACTGAAATCAATTCTGTTGTTGCTATTCATGATGGCGTTCGTCCGTTGGTTAGTGTCGATACTATTGACCGATGTTTTAATGTTGCAATATCTAAAGGGAATGCAGTGCCATCAGTAGGTGTCGTCGATTCTTTTAGAGTTAAAACACAGAACGGAACTGAAATAATTGACAGATATGATCTTTGTTTAATTCAAACACCTCAAACGTTTCAAACTAAAATTTTAAAAAAAGCATATAATCAGTCGTGGAACTCAAGCTTTACAGATGATGCAACGGTTTTGGAAACAATTGGTTATACTATAAATCTTGTTGAAGGTAATGCCGAAAATATAAAGATTACTTCGCCAAATGATTTGAAGTTTGCCGAATTTTTACTTTTAAAATAATGGTTTATTTCAATGTACATAAAAAGCCTAGACGAAGCAAATCGAAATAAAGGAGGTTTTGCCCTTTATTTACAAGATTTCGTTCAATACTTCGGTGGGTTAATTTGTACATTAATTCAATAATAGGAGCTAATCCTAGTGTTTTAATTTTTACATAATATTTCAAAAGTTTAACATCTTGATAAAGATCCTTATAGTTAGAATTTCTATTAACAATTGAAAATATATTTTTAACACTGGCTAGAGCTTTTGTGAGAAAAATAGAATTCGAATCTATTTCAAGATGTCGTAACGGATTGTTTATATGTTTTATAATTATGTTTTCGTGCTTTAGCTCTAATCCAAATAATGTATCTTCATGGCCATAATTAGAAAGCGATTCATCAAATAAAATTTTGTTAAAAATGGATTTAGAAATTAAAAAATTGAATGTCATAAAGGATTTATTTGGTATTAAATTCCTTTCTTCAGCTGTTTTACATTCTCTATTTTTACCATAATTTAGTCGAAGTTCATATTGATCTTTGTAAGAATATTCTTTATAAAATGGAGCGTATTCCATTCCTCCACAAACAACCACATCCCCATTGCATTCACATAAATAGTCTGCAATAAATGTCTTGCTTCGAATTTGGGCATCAGCATCCATAAAAAGTAAGTAATCGTATTTTGCAAATGAACTTAACCGATTCCTAATTTTAGACCGCCCAATGTTTTTAGAAAGTTCAGAATATGTAATATTTGGTAACGAAGCAATTTGTCTATTCAAAATGTTCAGTCCATTAGTTGTCGCATCATCTAATATAATAATTTCAAATTGAACTTTTTCATTCGTTATTTGTCTATGGAGCTCAGAAACTAAGGCTCTAATGTCAAAATTATATACGGGAATGAGAATAGATAACATTATCTTTAAAATATGTTTGCTTAAAAGATGTATAAAATCTCAAAAGGTTGCGTTACTGATTTGAAATATTCTAAAATTGTTAAAATAAATTTTGCCTCAGTTTCATCCATTTTTTATACATTTGTTAATAGTCATGTTAGTGATCAATATTAAATTGCAAATCGAATGAATATATTTACATTGTCACAAACAAAACGTACACCTGAGATAATTTTTAATATTGAGAATTCAGAACTCTTCTTTAATGGGAGTTCAATACCGGAAGACGTGAACTTGTTTTATGCTCCTCTTATGTCTTGGGTTGAAATAAATAAAGAATCTATTGTTGAAAAATTGATTCCGTTATCCATTAAAATTGATATGAGCTATTTTAATTCTTCAACATTAAAGTTTCTTATATCAATGCTTAAATATCTAATAAACTTAAAAGGAACTAACCAGATTGAAATAATTTGGTTTTATGATCAAGATGATGAAGATCTCCTAGAAACCGCAATTGATATTTCAAATATTCTGCGAATACCAATTAAGTGTATTGTACGTTAGTATAATAGCGATTGTGAATAATGTTAAAGTGTAGATAGATAGTGAATTCTGCTTTGTTTAGAATAATTATAAATAATGAAAAAATAAAAGTCACCTTCTGTTATAATTTCAAAACTGAGTACATTTGTCAAGAATTTTAATCACAGTTTTACTTTAAATAATTCATTTATGGCTAATTTATTCTGTTCTTCAATTGGGAAAAAGCTCTTGATGAGTCTATCAGGGATTTTTCTTATTCTTTTCTTGACGTTTCACATGTCAATGAATCTTGTGGCTTTAGTTTCGGGCGATGCTTACAATGCTGTTTGTGAATTTTTAGGTGCAAATTGGTATGCATTGGTTGGAACTTCAGTACTTGTTTTGGGTTTTATTGTACATATCGCTTATTCGCTCATATTAACAGCGAAAAATGCAAGTGCACGTAGTAATCAAAAATATGCTTGTCAACAAGCTCCTAAAGGTGTAGAATGGGCATCACAAAATATGCTTGTTTTAGGAATAATTGTCGTTGGCGGTATTGCCATTCACTTAGCACAGTTTTGGTATAAAATGCAGTTTACCGAAATAATGGGAAGTCACGAGTCAATATTGGGTGATAAAACAGTTTCTGTAGCTAATGGTGCTGCATTTATCAGCTATTGGTTTAGTAAACCAGCTGTATGCTTGATATATATAGTATGGTTGGCAGCACTTTGGTTTCACTTAACACATGGATTTTGGAGTGCATTGCAAACATTAGGTTGGAACAATAAAATTTGGTTTGAACGATTGAAATGTATATCAAACGTTTTTGCTACTGTAATATATGCAGGCTTTGCGATGGTAGTACTTTTTTATTATTTTGCAAGCTTATAAAAACAGATATCCGAAATTATTAATTCAAATTTGAAATATTGGTTATGGCAACATTAGATAGTAAAATACCTGCAGGAGCAGTAAAAGATAAATGGACTAATTTTAAAGATCATCAAAGGTTAGTAAATCCTGCAAACAAAAGGAAATTAGATATTATTGTTGTAGGTTCTGGACTTGCCGGAGCTTCGGCTGCTGCAACACTTGGGGAACAAGGGTTTAATGTGAAATGTTTCTGTTATCAGGACAGCCCACGTCGAGCACATTCGATTGCAGCTCAAGGAGGAATTAATGCAGCTAAAAATTACCCTAACGATGGCGATAGTATCTTCCGTCTGTTTTATGATACAATAAAAGGAGGCGATTATCGTGCTCGTGAAAGTAATGTATATCGTTTGGCAGAGGTAAGTAATGATATAATTGATCAATGCGTTGCACAAGGCGTACCCTTTGCTCGTGAATATGGTGGCTTGTTAGATAATCGTTCGTTTGGAGGTGCTCAAGTTTCACGAACATTTTACGCAAAAGGTCAAACCGGACAACAATTACTTCTGGGGGCGTATAGTGCGTTGAATCGCCAAATAGCAAAAGGAACCGTTACAATGTACAATCGTACTGAAATGATGGATATCGTTATGGTAGATGGACGATGTCGTGGTATTGTAACCCGTAATCTTATTGATGGAAAAATAGAAAGTCATTTCGGACATGCAGTTATTCTAGCAACTGGAGGTTATGGAAATGTATTTTTCCTTTCAACCAATGCAATGGGATCTAATAGTAGTGCAGCAATGAAGGCTTATCGTAAAGGTGCCTTTTTTGCAAACCCTTGTTACGTACAAATTCATCCAACATGTATTCCTGTTCATGGTGATTTTCAATCAAAATTAACTTTGATGTCTGAATCTCTACGTAATGATGGGCGAGTTTGGGTGCCTGCTAAAAAAGAAGATGCTGAAGCTATTCGTGCAGGCAAAAAGAAACCTACTGATTTATCAGAGGAAGAACGTGATTATTATTTGGAACGTCGATATCCTGCTTTTGGAAACTTAGTTCCTCGTGATGTGGCATCTCGTGCCGCCAAAGAACGTTGTGATGCTGGATTTGGCGTTGGTTCAGGGCTTGCAGTATATCTTGACTTTAAAACAGCAATTGAACGTCTAGGCGAAAAAACTATTGAAGCTCGTTATGGGAATCTATTCCAAATGTATGAGAAGATTGTCGATGATAATCCATATAAAACTCCAATGATGATTTATCCTGCTATTCACTATACAATGGGTGGACTTTGGGTCGATTATGAACTACAAACGACTATACCAGGGCTATTTGCTGCCGGAGAGGCAAACTTCTCTGATCATGGAGCAAATCGTTTGGGAGCTTCTGCTTTAATGCAAGGGTTAGCTGATGGCTATTTCGTTTTACCATATACAATTCAAAATTATTTAGCGGATCAAATTACAGTCCCAAGAATAAAAACAGACTCAGCTGAATTTAAAGCAGCAGAAAATGATGTGAAATCACAGATCAATAAAATGATGAACATTAAGGGTAAACGCTCTGTTGACTCGATTCATAAAGAACTTGGACATGTAATGTGGGAACATGTTGGAATGGCTCGTAACAAAAAAGGGCTTGAAGAAGCAATAACAAAAATCGAAAAAATTAAAGAAACATTTTGGAGTGATGTTAAAATCCCAGGAGATATTGATGAAATGAATGTTGAGTTAGAAAAAGCTAATCGTGTCGCTGATTTTATTGAGTTAGGTGAGATGATGGCGATGGATGCACTCAATCGTGAAGAATCGTGTGGAGGTCATTTCCGCGAAGAATTTCAAACTCCAGAAGGTGAAGCTTTACGTCAAGACGATAAGTTTGCTTTCGTTGCAGCTTGGGAATGTAAAGGTAATGGCAATAAACCAGAACTTCATAAAGAAGATTTGAAGTTTGAGGCACTTGAATTAAAGCAACGTAATTATAAATTATAGTAAGAATGTTTATGATCGCTCAAAAAGCGTGATTACTAAAACATATAAAAAGATGGAACATAATGGCATGAATCTAACACTAAAAGTGTGGCGTCAAAGAAGTCCAAAAGAAAAAGGACAATTCGAAACCTATCAAGTATCGAACATTTCAAAAGATTGTTCATTCCTTGAAATGATGGACATTCTTAATGAACAATTAATCAATAACTCTCAAGAACCAGTAGCATTCGATCACGATTGCCGTGAAGGTATTTGCGGTATGTGTAGTTTGTTTATTAATGGTCGAGCACATGGACCGGATGATGATGTTACAACCTGTCAACTTCACATGCGTAAATTTAAAGATGGCGATACAATTACAATAGAACCATGGCGATCGGCTGCTTTTCCAGTAATCAAAGATTTAATGGTCGACAGAACAGCTTTCGATAAAATACAGCAAGCCGGTGGATACATATCAATAAACACAGGAGGTGTTCCTGATGGAAATGCAATTCCGATACCAAAAGATGTGGCTGATGAAGCTATGGATTCAGCTACGTGTATAGGTTGTGGATGTTGTGTTGCAACATGTAAAAACGGTTCAGCAATGTTGTTCGTTTCTGCAAAGGTTTCGCAATTTGCATTGTTGCCACAAGGGAAAGTTGAAGCAGCTCGCCGTGCTAAAAACATGGTTGACATGATGGATAGTCTTGGCTTCGGTTCATGTACCAACACGAGAGCCTGTGAAATGGAATGCCCCAAAAATATTTCGATTTCAAATATAGCTCAATTGAATAGAGAATTCCTTTGTGCTAAATTGCAAGACTAAACGTACACGTTTAAAGGTATAAAAATAAAAAACGGTTGTCGATGAAAATTGACAACCGTTTTTCTTATATGATATTATGATATAGTGATAGCTATTTCACTATTTTTTCTTTCATTAGATATTCCATGATTTGAACGGCATTCAAAGCAGCTCCTTTTCGAATTTGATCGCCAACACACCAAAGTGCTAATCCTTTTGGATTTGTTAAATCTTTCTTAATACGACCAACATATACAGGATCATGGTTGGCGACAAACAAAGGCATTGGATATTTTTTGTTCGCAGGGTCATCTACTAATATAAGACCTTCGGCATTAAGGAATGCATTTCGAACTTCTTCAAGAGATAATTCACGTTCCGTTTCAATCCAAAGAGCCTCTGAATGTGCTCTCATAACAGGAACGCGAACGCATGTCGCACTTACTTCAATGTCAGAGTGCATAATCTTACGAGTCTCATTATACATTTTCATTTCCTCTTTGGTATACGCATTATCTAAAAATACGTCTACTTGAGGAATAACATTAAACGCTAGTTGATACGCAAATTTATTAACGGTAACCTCTTCGCCTGCTACTGATTGTTTTGTTTGTTCAAGAAACTCATCCATAGCAACAGCTCCAGCTCCCGATGCTGCCTGATAAGTAGCCACATGAATCTTTTTAATATGTGATAACTTTTCAAGTGGTTTTAATGCTACAACCATTTGAATGGTTGTACAGTTCGGATTTGCTATTATTCGGCGAGGCATGTTTTTGGCATCCTCCGGATTAACTTCAGGCACAACCAAGGGAATGTCTTGTTCCATGCGAAATGCACTTGAATTATCAATCATAATAGCACCATATTTTGTTATTGTATCTGCATAATCTTTTGAGATACCAGCTCCAGCTGATGTTAAAGCCACGTCAATGTCTTTGAAATCGTCGTTTTTTTTGAGTTCTTTTACTGTAAGTTCTTTTCCTTTAAAGATGTACTTTTTCCCAGCACTGCGACTTGATCCAAATAATACTAATTCATCAATAGACAGATTTTTCTGTTCTAAGATTTTTAAAAACTCTTGACCAACAGCACCGCTGGCACCAACGATTGCAACTCTCATAAATATTATTTTTTTACATTGTTATTAAACCCAACAAAGTTAATAAAAAACAATCTAATTATAAAAGACTAAGTTTCGGTTGATTTACAGGTAAACATTTCTATAATTAAAAAAACTTTAGTTCCTTTGTATTAGCAAAATCTTGAAGTCAGTAATGACTGACTTTTTAAAGGTTTTATGTCAATCATATGTCACTGTACCCGTTAACCTTCGCTCCAATTTATAAATCCAAAATATGGGGTGGCAACAAATTTAGAACTGTTTTACATAAATCAGATGCACCTTCTGAGTTATGTGGCGAGAGTTGGGAAATCTCAGGTCTCGAAAATGATTGTTCGGTTGTCTCAAATGGAGACCTTGCCGGTAATACGCTTAATGAGTTGATTGATATCTATATGGATGATTTAGTAGGAAGTAAAGTACTCGAAAAATATGATCATGAATTTCCATTATTGATTAAATTGTTAGATGTTACTGATTTACTCTCATTGCAAGTACATCCAAACGATGCTCTTGCCGAGAAACGCCATAATTCTGCTGGCAAAACGGAAATGTGGTATATTGTTCATGCAGAAGATGATGCCGATTTAACAGTTGGCTTTAACAGACCAATAGACCGTGATACATTTATTGAATATGTTGTAACAAATCGATTAACAGAGCTATTTAATGTTTCAAAAACACAATCGGGCGACGCCTATTTTATCCCTGCCGGATTGGTTCATGGAGGTGGCAAAGGATTGTTAATAGCAGAAATACAACAAACAAGCGATATAACGTATAGAATTTTTGATTGGGATAGGAAAGATGCTGATGGTAATGCTAGAGATCTTCATATTGATATGGCACTTGATGCTCTTGATTATTCATCAAAAAGTGATTATCGTTTGGCTTTTCATAAGACAATAAATGAACCATCGCAGGTTGTTAAATGTGAATATTTTGCTGTTAATAGGCTAGAATTCAATAATGTATTTGACAAGGATTACTCACTTCTTGATTCATTTGTGATATATATGTGTTTAAACGGAGAATTTTTGATTCAATACGATAATATGCAGTTTCCAGTAAAAAAAGGTCAAACCATTCTGATACCTGCAATACTTGATAAATTACAATTAATACCAACGCCACAAGCTGAAATCCTTGAGGTGTATGTACCTTAAATAAATTTCCATGACAAAAGAATTCGATTTTTTGGTTATAGGTTCGGGACTTGCCGGATTAAGTTATGCACTGAGAGTTGCAGAACATGGCAATGTATGTGTTGTTAGCAAATCAAGACTCGACGAATCTAATACAGCAATGGCACAAGGAGGAATTGCCGCAGTCCTTTATGAAGAATCAGATATAGAAAATCATATAAAAGACACGCTTGAATGTGGTGCCGGTATTTGTGATAAAGAAACCGTAAAAATTGTTGTTACCGAAGCAAAAAAACAATTAGAACAACTTATTGCCTGGGGTGCAGAATTTGACAAAACCCCCGAAGGTTCCTATGATTTAGCTCGAGAAGGCGGACATTCATCGCATAGAATACTCCATCATAAAGACTCCTCGGGATTTGAAATAGAACGAGCACTTATTGAAAAGGCACGGAATCATCCAAATATAGAAATTCATGAACATTCTTTTGCACTTGAAATAATCACACAACATCATCTTGGTGAATATGTAAATCGGCAACATGATGATATTGAATGTTATGGAGCATATATATTAGACGAGCAATCGAATGAGATACACAAGTATTTAGCTAAGATAACATACATGGCAACTGGTGGGGCTTGTAATATATATCAGACAACAACCAATCCACCGATTGCAACAGGCGATGGTGTCGCAATGGTTTACCGTGCGAAAGGAACTGTTGCCGATATGGAATTCATCCAATTTCACCCCACGTCCCTTTATAATCCTGGAGAAAAACCTCAATTTTTAATTTCGGAAGCCGTTCGTGGATTTGGAGCAATTCTTCGTGATCAAAAAGGACGATCATTTATGGAAAAATACGATAAACGAGGTTCGTTGGCACCACGTGATATCGTGTCGAGAGCAATAGACAATGAGATGAAAATGCAAGGAATAGAGTTCGTCTATTTAGATTGTACACATCTCGATTATAATGAATTTGCAACCCATTTCCCAAAAATTAACGATAAATGCAAAAGTCTGGGAATAGATGTTTCTAAGCAATTTATTCCTGTTATTCCTGCTGCCCATTTTTTATGTGGAGGAATTTCTGTTGATAAATATGGTCGATCATCAATACATAATCTGTATGCAGGAGGAGAAGCTTCTCGGACAGGGTTACATGGTGCAAATCGGTTAGCCTCCAATTCATTACTCGAAGCTGTTGTCTTTTCAGCACGATCGGCTGAAGATTCAATAAAACGTGTCGATAAAATAGGAATAAAACAAGGTATTCCTGATTGGAATGATGAAGGGACAACATATCCGGAAGAAATGGTTTTAATAACACAAAACTGGAAAGAAATGCAACAAATCATGAGTTGTTATGTTGGTATTGTCCGTTCCGATCTCCGGCTAAAACGAGCACTCTATCGTCTGGATATTATTTTTAGAGAAACGGAAGACCTTTATAAAAAAACCACAGTTTCTCGTTCATTGTGTGAGTTAAGAAATGCTATAAATGTAGCGTACTTGACAATAAAATGGGCTGAAGCACGGCGTAAAAACGTTGGGTTACATTATAATATTGATCAAGCTTGAAATTCCTAAAAAAACATTCATTAGGAAAGAGTCTTTATAGTTAATCCTTAGAATAGAGACTCGTCATCATTATAGTCGAAATGCTTTGGGGAATCGAATATTTTAAAACCAAGGTATGTTAATAAATAGTGTAAAGCTTTCCAAATGGCTTAACGCAGTTTTTAATTACCTTTGTATCACGTATTATAATAATTTTCAAAAGCTTTAAATGCTCGACGACGACGAAATATCTGCATACAATGAACCACAAGAAGTTCCCGATTCGGGAGCGATCAATGAAGATGATGCCGTTCATAATATCTTACATGTAAATGATTTTTTCAAGGATTGGTTTCTTGAATATGCTTCGTACGTTATTCTTGATCGAGCCGTTCCTTATCTCAGTGATGGATTGAAGCCCGTGCAACGCCGCATTCTGCATTCGATGCGTAGAATGGAAGATGGTCGTTACAATAAGGTGGCAAACATCATTGGGCACACCATGCAATTCCATCCTCATGGAGACTCTTCTATTGGTGGTGCTTTAGTCCAAATGGGGCAAAAGGAATTATTAGTGGATACACAAGGGAACTGGGGAAATATATTAACAGGTGATGGAGCAGCAGCAGCACGTTATATTGAAGCTCGACTTTCGAAATTTGCCTTAGAAGTGGCATTCAATCCAAAAACAACAGAATGGAAAGCTTCTTATGACGGGCGAAATAAAGAACCCATTGCATTACCAATGAAATTTCCGCTATTATTAGCACAAGGCGTTGAAGGTATTGCAGTTGGACTTTCAACCATTATTCTTCCTCACAATTTTAATGAGTTGATAGATGCCAGCATCGCGTATTTAAAAAATGAGGATTTTGAAATACTACCAGACTTTCCTACAGGAGGTTACATCGACTGTTCGAAATACAAAGATGGAATGCGGAGCGGTCAGGTAAAGATTCGTGCCAAGATAAATAAGCTTGATAACAAGACATTAGTCATAACCGAAATTCCTTATGGAAGGACGACCGATAAAGTTATCGATTCCATAATTAAAGCAAACGATAAAGGCAAAATAAAAATCAAAAAAATAGATGACAATACCGCTTTAAATGTCGAAATAGTAATACACCTTGCTCCAGGAATTTCGCCCGATGAAACTATTGATGCACTCTATGTCTTTACTGAATGTGAAACCCCAATTTCTCCGAATGCATGTGTTATCATTGATAAAAAACCGCATTTCTTGGGAGTTAAAGACATTCTACGAAACTGTACCGATAGCACCGTTGCGTTACTGAAACTTGAATTAGAAATACGGCTTAATGAATTAGCGGAAGACTGGCATAAAACATCGCTCGAAAAAATATTTATTCTCAATAAAGTATATCTTGTGATTGAGGAAAGTAAGAACGAAGAAGATATGTTCAAGCGAATCGACGATGGGTTGAAACCATTTATAAAAAAATTGAGAAAACCTGTAAGTCAGGACGACTTGATTCGTTTAGCAAATATTCCAGTAAAACGTATTTCGCGATATAGTTCTTTCGAAGCCGATAATCACATAAAAGGAATTGAAGCCGAAATACTCGAAGTTCAGGCAAACATTGACAATATAATTCAATTTACAATTGATTATTATAATCATATAAGAACGAAATACGGCAAGGGTCGTGAACGTCGCACCGAAATTCGTAATTTTGAAACAATTGACGCATCGGAAGTTGCAATTGCAAATACCAAATTATATGGCAATCTGTCCGATGGCTTTATTGGAACTTCACTTAAAAAAGATCAATACTTATTCGAATGTTCTGATATTGATGATGTGATCGTATTCCTTGACAATGGTAAATATGTTGTTACCAAGGTCAGCGACAAAGCATTTATAGGCAAAAATATTATTCATATTGCAATATTCCGGAAAAACGATGAACGAACAATTTATAATTCAGTATATATCGACGGAATATCGGGAATAACCTTTATGAAACGATTTTTTGTAACAAATACGATTCGCGATAAGGAATATGACATAACCCAAGGCACAAATCGCTCGAAACTGTTATATTTCTCGGCCAACCCGAATGGTGAAGCTGAAAAAATCCGTATATGGTTAAAACCACGACCCAAATTGAAGAAAGCCATTTTTGATGTCGACTTTAAAATATTAGCAATAAAAGGTCGTCAATCGATGGGAAATGTGGTATCGAAAAATGCTATTCACAAAGTTAAAAAAATCGAAGAAGGATTTTCAACTCTTGGAGGAATAAAAATATGGTTTGATACCGTAACACGTCGACTCAATCAAAGTGAACGAGGGCAGTTTGTTGGTGAATTTAAAGGAGCCGAACGTATTCTGGTATTATCGAAAGCTGGTAAATATACCTTAATGAGTTTCGATTTGAGCAATCATTTTGACGAAGAACCTTATGTATTTCCAAATGAAGAACAATTGGTTGAAAAATTCAGGAAAGGTAAAATACTTACCCTTATTTACTGGGATGGAGAACAAAATTACTATTATCTGAAACGTTTTGAAGTTGAAGAAACATCAAAGTGGATTGATTTAATAGGTGAAAATCCAAATTCAAAACTCATTGCAGTAAGCAAAGACTCATATCCGAGAGTTGAAATAAAATATGCTGACAGTAACAAACATCCCAACGAAATAATTGATGGTGATGAATATGTTGCCATAAAAGGCTTTTTGGCTAAAGGACGGAGACTCTCGAATCATGAAATTACAGAAATAAAATTTATTGAACCTATAAAACCAAACGAAGAACCGCTTGAAGAGACAGAACCTGATGAAACAGAATCATCAATTTCAATTGACGAAGCTACATTATTTAAGACCGTTGACGAAACTCCGGAACAAAAGAGTCTATTTTAATATATTGACATGGAATTTTCAGAACTAGTAAAATTTCGACAAAGTGATAGACAATATGCCGATAAACCAGTTGAAAAAGAAAAAATACAAAAGTGCATTGATACCGCTCGATTGTCACCATCGGCATGCAACTCGCAACCGTGGAAATTTGTGATTATTGATAATCACGAATTGAAAGAACAAATAGCAGCTTCTGCTGCAAATCTTGGGATGAACAAGTTTACCCATCAGGCTCCGGTGATGATAGCTGTTGTCCTTGAAAAAATGAATCTTTTGTCGTCATTGGGTAGTGTCATAAAAGATAAAGAGTTTTCGTTGTTAGACATTGGCATTGCCGTAAATCAGTTTTGCTTACAAGCCGCAGATATAGGATTAGGAACATGTATCATCGGATGGTTTGATGAACCAAAGGTTAAAAGACTATTGCATATTGATAGAAATAAACGTGTACCATTACTCATAAGCTTGGGATATCCCGATTCACCGACACGAAATAAAATACGAAAACCTATTGAAACCATGAGTAGTTGGAATCAATATTAAGAGATGCAAAGTCTGTTGATAATTGATTTTTCTGAATCGAATAAGTCTACGCGAAATCTCAGAGAATAACGAATTGTGTGATTCTGTAATATTTACCGTATATTTGCGTCCAAAATATTGCTTTGTAGTTTTTTATGTTAAAATGGTCATTTCTAAAAAAAAAATAGGAATGGTACGAGTTTATTATTTAACGAGAAAAATGTAGCAATGATTTTTGAAATTTATAATTAATAGATTTTAGTTCAAATAAGAACGAAAAAAATAAAAGAAGGGAATAAAAGAATGAACGCATTAAGAATTGGAGATTTAACAATTGCAGTTCCTGTATTTCAAGGCGGGATGGGGGTTGGAATTTCACTATCGGGATTAGCTTCTGCCGTCGCAAATGAAGGTGGTGTTGGTGTCATTTCCAGTGCCGGCTTAGGTTTGTTGTACAAAAAAATGTCGAGTGATTACTTCGAAGCATGTATTATTGGGCTGAAAAAAGAAATAGAAAAAGCTCGAGAAAAAACGAAAGGAATTATTGGTGTTAATATAATGGTTGCAATGACCAATTATGCAGAAATGGTTAAAACAGCACTTTCCGAAAAAGTAGACATGATAATTTCTGGAGCAGGATTGCCACTTGATTTACCAAAGTATAGAGAACAATTTAGTAAAACAAAGCTGGTGCCGATTGTTTCGTCAAGTAGAGCTGCTAAGCTAATATGTGAAAAATGGAAATCATTGTATAATTATTTACCTGATGCAATTGTTGTTGAAGGACCAAAAGCTGGTGGGCATCTTGGTTTTAAACAGGACCAATTGGACGATAAAAAATTTTCTATTCAGGAATTGATACCTCAGGTTTGTAAAGAGGTAAAAGAATTTGAAAAAGCTTACGATACTAAAATACCGGTTATTGCAGCAGGAGGAATATATACCGGAGAGGATGTTTATAATATAATGCAACTTGGAGCCTCTGGGGTTCAGATAGGTACTCGTTTTGTAACGACTCAAGAATGCGATGCCGATGATTCATTTAAGCAAATGTATATTGATGCAAAGGAATCGGACATCGAAATCATTAAAAGCCCTGTTGGTATGCCCGGCAGAGCTATTCACAACGATTTCTTGTCGAAAGTAAAAAACGGAGAAAAAATGCCAATAAATTGTAAGTTCCACTGTCTTAAAACTTGTGATTGGAAGACTAGTCCATATTGTATCATTCTCGCACTTTATAGTGCATATAGTGGCAATATGAATACGGGATATGCTTTTGCCGGTTATAATGCTTTTCGGGCAACAAAAATTGAAACAGTAAAATCGATATTTGATTCGCTTAAGGTTGAATATTCAGCTGTTGCCAAAACATAAGCAAAATCTAAAATATTACTTCGCCTTCTTTTCAGGAATTTGATTAGGAGGCGTTGTTGTTTTTGGTAGTTCCAATAAATCCCATGTTACCTTATTTTCCCAGCCAGATTTGATGGTGATATTATCGTTTTTATATTGAACTTTTTCTGGCTGAATACCTTCGAGAAATGATCCTGTATCCCATTTTTTGTTTCCATTCCGATCAAAAATAGCCTTTATTTTATATTCTAATGGATTTAAATATTTAAAAACAATAATACCATTTTCTGTTGAATATCTCCAATCAATCAGGGTCTTTTCATCTTTGTCCCATAATTGAATAATGACAGGAATTTTTGAAATTCCTGTCATTGTTAAGTATAAAGTTCCATAATCTTCCTTCGACAATATTGAAACCATCAGTTTTAAACTGTCATTTGTATTTCCATAGATATCGGTAATGGCTCCGGGTTCAACGATGATTTGGTATTTCTTTTTCTCAATCCATTTATAGAAAAGATTCTGTGTACGGGGCGATAAACTATCGGTGCTGATTTTAAAATCTGATATTGGTGTTAGAATGTAATTTCGTTGAATTTGTTGTGTCTTTATCGAAAAATCTTGTTCTATATTATATGTTCCATGAATATCTGTCAATGAATGTTCTTTAACCGAAAGTTTATAGGTTGTTGCCTTTTCAAGATTCATTGCACAAATGAAAAGTGTTCGCGGATATTTCGCATATCTTTTAAAGGTTAATGGAATCAGTGTTTTCAATGTATCTCCTGTTTTTACAAGACTAATTCCCTTTGTATCGAAAGTCTCAATTGGATTTATCATATACAGAGGAATCATTTCATCGAGGCAAAGACTTGTTGTTTGATTTGATGGAATAATCAATTCTTCACCACCTGATGTTGGTAGTAAGCTACTTAACTTGGGTCGCAGGAAAAGAAGGGTATCAATGACCGATCCATTAAACAAGACAAAGAATGTAAACGTCTTTTTTGATAGAAGTGTTTTGTCTGTTATCCAGCAATAAAGCGAGTTAGACGCAATATCTCGCTCTGTTATCAGCCACGATGATTGTATTTTGTCATCATATCTGAAAGATATTGAATCTGTTGGTAGTAATGGTTTGTCAAATGTCAGTAAAAATTTATTTTTACCAGCCTTATATGTTTTAATGTGTTGTTTATCAACAAAATATTTAGATGAAAACTGCTTAATACGCGGCAATGAATGAGTTGTGTATATTTCTTTTTTTACAGAATCCAAGATATAAAAATTGTTGTTAGTTGTCTCTATCGAATTTGTATCTAAAGCAAGATTTATTGTAACTTTCGATTGATCAACAGATTTAATAGGTGTACTCACATTCCACGAAATGGGACTATTTGCATTTATGACGCAATTGCTTTTTAATGAGGATGTTAGCGAACAAGTCAATTGTCCTTTCCATTTATCTTTCCGAGCTTCGTAACGAGGTTTTATGGTGTCGGTCAACCATTTTAATACTCCTGTAGTATCGTGTTTAAAATAATGAAGAACAAATTTTAGAGAATCATTTTTTCTGAGCGATTTGTCTATAAGCCAATATGTTATTGTATCTTTAGATGGATTAAATTCCTTTTGTATTTGAGATTGTAAAATAGAAACCTTCAATGGTTCTATTATTAAACTATCTTTAATCAACGGCATATTAAATGCAAAAACTATCTTTTCGCGACGGTTTCTGGAAAATCCTGATAAAAATTGAGTCTTTTTTTCTTCAATAAAGCTTGTTAACTTTAAATCTTTAGGTAGATATGTTGTGTCTATTTTGTTGATTATTGTATCCTTGCAAGGTTTTAATCCTTTTGTTTTTAAAGAATCCTTTTTCGAAATTGTATCGAGTTTTGGACATTTTACTGTATCTATTTTCTTATTGAAAATGACATTGGGTATAACTATTGAATCATAAAAAGCAAATGCTTCTTTTGATTGATTGAATTTCATGTCATTGTTTTCATCCTTAAGAGCATACAGACGATATTTCGTTTTCTTGATATTCCGGATTTCAAACGAACCTTTCTTATCTGTTTTTGTAATAAAAACAGGTAACTCTTTTTTGGGAGCAGAATCGTTTAGATTTGTGTAAAGCATCACATAGGCATCCTCCAAAGGTGTATTTGTCTTTGCATCATTAACAGTCCCCGACATTCGTAAAGTATCAATTGTAGAACCTGTAGAAAATGCGTATGTAAACGATTGCAAAACATTTCCAACATTATTGTCTTTTATTGATTTTCCGAAGAAGAACGAATAGGTTGTACTATCTTTTAGTTGATTTTTTTCAAAAGAAATTTTAATTTTATTGCCAGCCGCAACTACTTGTGGCATTTTTGCCATTGGTGGTGATATTAATAAATTCTGTGTAATATTATCAAGCTGAATCATTTCATCGAAAGTGATGACAATTTTATTGCCATGGAAATTGGTTGAGTTATTTTTAGGAACCTCTTTTACAAGTTTTGGTGGTGTAATATCAGGTTTGCCACCCGTTGGGGCTCCTATTTTTGCACAACTCCACAAAAGAAATAGAAAAAACAGCCACGAAATCTGTTTTGATAAAAAGGTAATATTACGAAAATGAATTTTCAAACCACGAATGTTACAAATCATTAATAAAAGCAAACTTACAAAAAGATTCCCTATAGATTGATAAAATTGTGAGTGAAGAAATACGATTAACCGTATATTTGCAATGTTTCATTTCTCTTAAATAAGATACTATCATGCGAAGTCAGCGTTTTTTGTCCATACTGTTTTTGCTATTTGTTTTAGCAGCTTGTTCAGCAAAACAAATTCAGCAAACGAAAGGAATTCAAAAGCAATATGTAGTAGCAAATGCTCCAAATCATAGTTACGAGATTTATTTTCCAGCCGGTTATGATTCTACCAAGACGTATCCTGTTATTTTTTCATTCGATTCGCATGGTAGTGGTTCCACAGCAATAGCTGGATTCAAGCATGGTGCCGACAGATTCGGATTCATCATTATAGGTTCAAATTTAATAAAAAATGGTATTTCTGAATATGACAAACATATTTCAGAACTTGTAACTGATGTTAGAAATCGTTTTCCAGTTGATAATAAAGCAATATTTATGGCAGGCTTTTCTGGTGGTGCACGAATGGCTAATTATTATGGATTACAAAATCAATGTGCCGGAGTTATTTCATGTGGAGCAGGCTTTCGTCAAAAAGATATTCAAAGTACAGGTATTCAGATTTATATTTATAACATAGCTGGGACGCGGGATTGTAATTTTGGAGAAACAGCTTATTTACCTGGTTCTACAGAATGTTATGCTCCCAAATATGTTTCTCGGCAATTTATTGGTACACACGAATGGCCAACAATTCCTGTTTTGACCGAAGCTGTTGAATTTATGTATGTTAGATTAGTACTCGATAAGATAAGAGAAGAAAACGAAGTTTCGTTATCAGTCATTCTTAAAGAAAAGGATGCAGAAATTGATAGTATAAAGGAAACAGGCAATAAATTAGAATTATACAAAAAAATAGAAATAACTTCTAAAATGTTTGCCGGCAATAGTGCCGGCAATGACTTTGCCGAAAAATTGACTACAATGGATAAAGATGATGCGTTTAAAGCCTCTTTAATTCCAATGCAACAAGCTTTACAAATGGAAACAATGATTGATCAAGGATATGTAAGTGCAATGAATGATGAATCGATTGCTTGGTGGACAAGAGAGTTAAAAGCATTAAATGATTCTACGAAATCAAATAAAAAAGGTGAAATGATTGATATGATGTTTCGTGTTAAAGGATATATCGGGTTGATTTGCTTTTCTGTTACCAGTAATGCAGCTAAAAAGAAAGATATCGCTCAACTAGAGAAAGTATTGACTATTTATGAAATGGCTGAGCCTAAAAATCCTGATGTGTTTTATTATAAGGCATTTGATGCTTTTTTGAACAAACAAAAGGATCGTATTAAATTAAATATGGAAAAGGCATATAATTTAGGCTTTGATGACAGTGTTCGTTTCCGTTCAGATTTCCCTGCCGATGTGGTTTCTCAAATCGGATGGAAACAGTCAAGCAAAAAAGGAAGTATAAAATAGAATTACCGTTATTACAAAAGGCCTAATTTCAATTGTCCTTCTTCCGAAATCATTTCTTTGTCCCAAGGTGGGTCAAAAGTAAGATTAACAACGACATCCTCTATACCGTCAATCAATTTCAATCGGCTATCTATTTGATACATCAAAACATCTGTCATCGGGCAATTGGGTGATGTTAAGGTCATTTCGATTGTTACAATCGGCAGTTCAATAACAATTTCATAGATTAAGCCCAATTCGTAAATGCTAACTGGTATTTCAGGATCGTATACTGTTTTGAGAACTTCAATTATCTCAGCTTCTATTTGTTCTTTTGTCCTATCCATTTTTATTGTCCTTGTTTATAATGAAATGCCATTGCATAACCTTTCATTTGTTTAATCATCGATACGAGTCCATTTGACCGAGTCGGTGATAAATTTTCTTTTAAACCTATGGCGTCTATGAAGTATAAATCAGCGTTTAGTATTTCGGCAGGAGTGTGACCCGACAATACTTTAATTAGCATCGAAACTATTCCTTTTGTTATTAATGCATCACTATCTGCCGCAAAAATAATTTTGCCATCTTCCATCTCTGCATTTAGCCAAACATTGCTTTGGCATCCTTTAATCAGATTTTGCGATACTTTGTGTTTTTCATCAATAGGAGGTAAATCCTTGCTTATGTCAATGATATACTGATATCTATCCATCCAATCGTCAAAAACTGTGAACTCTTCAATTATTTCGTTTTGCAATTCGTCTATTGTCATTATATCAATTTTGTATTTAAACGTAAAATTACAGATTCCTATAATATATTCCTAAAATTATTTCACTGGAGATTTTTCTGATAGTCATAAAAGAGGCATACACAACCGTATGCTTCCTATATATATAAGAAATCTATGATAAGATCCATCTTAAAAGCAAGAAAAGAGATCCTGATAAAATAATTGTAACGGGTAATGTCACAACCCAGGCTAATGCAATATTGCGAACTGTTTTCATACGAAGATTTTTCTTCTTTTTAGCTACCATTGTTCCTGCTATGCCAGATGAAAGTACATGGGTCGTACTAACGGGCAGTCCCCATATAGAAGATAAACCAATGGTCAACGTGGCCGTTATCTGAGCAACCACGCCTTGGGCATACGACAAAGGTGTTTTGCCGATTTTTTCACCAAGAGTGACAACAATTTTCTTCCATCCGATCATGGTACCAAGACCAAGTGATAATGAAATCATTAAAATAACCCACCACGGTGAGTATTCGGTAAACGCTTTCATTTTTTCTAATTCAGGACTTATTGTCGACTTGTTTTCGTCACTGACTGTTCCTGATATAGCTATTAATGTTTCATATTTTTTTGCTGTTACGAGAATGCCCTTTCTGATTTTTATTAGTTGAGTACTGTTTAGATGATCAAAAGTCCTCTCATCCTTGATTATAGTCTTTATTGTATCAATGTTTTTAAATATTTGCTTATAATTAAACATATCATCTTCACTCAATTTTGAAGAATCGACATGCGATAAAGCTAATTCTATTTTGTTTGCATATCCAATTAAATTTTGAGGATTATCAGCTTTATTAATAGCAAAATGGAGAGGTATTATTCCTATTAAAATAATCATTACCAATCCAATACCTTTTTGTCCATCATTTGCTCCGTGAGAAAAACTAACCGTTGTACTTGTTAAAATTAGCAATGAACGAATTAAAAATGGTGGTGGATTGTTGGGATCGGGATCTTTGAAAATGCTTTTATTTTTTATAGATCTTTTCATTAAAAACATTGCAGCCAATGCGAACCCAAATCCGATAACAGGTGACAATAATAAAGATAATCCAACGTCTTTAACTTTAGCCCAGTTTAATGTTACATTATGTGCTTCTGGAAGAAATGTATATGCAATTCCAACACCGAAAATAGCTCCGATAAGTGTGTGTGAACTGGAACAAGGAATTCCCAAATACCAAGTTCCCAAATTCCAGATTATTGCCGTAAATATCAGTGCAAGAATCATAGAAACACTATGATAGACATTTTGATCTATTAACATGTCGAGTGGTAATAGGTTGACGATCCCCATAGCAACCGCAATCCCTCCAACATATACTCCGATAAAATTCCACAAACCCGACCAAACTACAGCTACACTTGGCTTTAAGGAACGCGTATAAATAACTGTTGCAACAGCATTTGCCGTGTCGTGGAAACCATTTATAAATTCAAAAGCCATTGCAGCAACAAGGCAGACAATTAAAAGAACTGAAAGAGTTATACTTAATCCAAACATTGTAGTGTATTTTAAATCAAATCACGGAACAAATGTAAAAAAGTTTAAAAGAGTCAATGTTAAGCTAATGTTAAGAACGTTAAGAAAATGTTAAGCGTAAGTTTAGTATAGCTAAAAAATAAATAAGAGGCTCATACTTTTGACGTATTGCCTCTTAAAACATATTCTTTTTGGGGGGGAGGTGAGGTGGGGTAATGTGTTTAAAAGAATATGAGCATTTTTAAAATCCATTTAAATTTTATGGAACAAAGGTATAATGATGATTTATTCAAAAAAAGAGAATTTTGACGAACATGCTTATTTTGTTGACGAACGGAAAATTTGACGAATAGAATTTTTTTTGTATGAAACCTATAAGGTTGTTAAACAATTAAATTACAACCTCTTATGTCGCTATTGTCAATCCTTCCACAAATTTCAAAGGAATTAGGATTTCTAAGAAATCCTAAATCTTGTATTTCAATGAAAGAACACGAATGTATATTGGCTAAATCTATGATGTTTACACCACCTTTTGTGTTGAAGGGAAGATAAGAGAATGGATCGTACATATCTCTAATCATGATTTTCATCCATGGAGGACAACTGAAAATTCCATTCCCGGTTGAATATGCTTGTGAGAGAAGTTCGGTCATGCCATATTCTGAATGTATCTGATGTATGGAAAAGCTTCTTTTGAATATGTCATGAAGAGCTTCTCTTGTGAGTTCTTTTCCATGTCCTTTCATTCCTCCGGTTTCCATCAAAATGGTGTTGTTTAGAGGTAAATGATATTTGTTTGCAAATTCAATTAACGCAAAACTAACGCCAATAAGTAGCGTTTTTATATTTTCCTGTTCATTTGATTTTAACTTTTCATATAGGTCATCCATATTATGGAGATAAAAACCACTTCCATTGTCTTTGCTTTGCTCTATTAATTCTTTGACCATGAATACTAACGAAGATCCTTCACGTTCAAGATATGAAGGTAATAGAGCAAGTATTGAATAGTTCGACGGGTTGCCATAAAACTGGGTAAAGCCATTTATAAAACTTTTTCGATATACTTGAATATCACCAATAAAATGGGAACTTGTGTTATTAGAGGTTGTCCCCGAACTTTTAAAAACGATTTGTGTCGATTTGTTTTTATCAATAATGGGGAAGCGTTTAAAAAACTGTACAGGTAAGAACGGAATAGCTTCTAAAGTCAATATTTTAGTAGGATTGACATTCCGTGTTTCACAATATTTATGGTAAATTGCACAATTTGTGTATTGATAATTGAATAGTTCAATAGCACATTCTAGGAATTGGGTTTCGTTAAATATTTCGAAAATTTTATTGCAATTAAAATCTGTCATTACTAATAATAGATGTCGTATTTTTGTAAAAAGTAAAGATACAAATGTTTATATTTCTATATTCTAAGATATCCTTTTATTTATCTAGGCTTAATCTGACAAAAATAGTAAATCTATTATGTATAAAATTTAGCTATTATTTATCAATATTAACAAATAACTATGTTTTATGGGGCAATCCGGCATTTATTTCCATAGAACCAACAAATGTTTGTAATCTTAAATGTCCTGAATGTCCCACTGGTGGTGGATTTTCAACCGTTAATAAAGGTTTTGCAACGAGCGAACTTATTTCGACATTAATTCCTAATATTAGAAGGAGTATTGTGCATGTCAATCTGTTTTTTCAAGGCGAACCATTCCTTAATAAATCGGTTATTGATTTTGCAAAAATTCTTTCTCCATTTACGTTTATTACCGTTTCTACAAATGGTCATTTTATAGATAAAGAAAATGCTGGAGATATTATAAATGCTGGGTTTTATAAGATTATAGTTTCACTTGACGGAATTAATCAGGAACAATATTCCAAATATCGGATAGGTGGTGAATTTAAAAAAGTGATCGAGGCCGTTGAATCGTTAGTATCTGCTAAAAAACGGAACAATTCGGCATTCCCCATTATTGAACTTCAATGTCTATTGTTTAAACAGACCGAGTCGGATAAAGATAAATTCCAGTTATTAGCCAAAGAACTTAAGGTTGATTCATTGCGATTTAAAACTGCTCAATTTTATAATCGTGAAAATGCAAGAGAAATGATGCCTTCGTCGGCGAATAGTCGGTATTTATTTGAAAATGATGCCGTGATTATTAATCATCGTGTGCGAAACCGATGTTGGCGATTGTGGAGTAGTTCTGTAATAACTTGGAATGGAGACGTTGTGCCATGTTGTTTCGATAAGGATAAAAAATATATTCAAGGGAATGTTTTTTCGACGCAACTATTTGAAGTCTGGAAGCATCCTATATATGCTGGTTTTAGAGCAAAAGTGCTGTATAATAGAAAAACCGTTGATATTTGTAATAATTGTTCGGAGAAATAAAAACACAAAAGTAAAATTAAGTACTTTTGTCTGAGTTTGTGACAACACAAGAGAATGAATAGAATAGTCCAAAGAATAAAATATGTAAGTTTCGATTTTTTGTCATCGGCAACCGCATGGACCTTATTTTATATTTATAGGAAAACACAGATTGAGCCTATCCGTTTTGGCTATCCAATTCCATTGACATTTGATGGTAAATATATTCTATCTCTTTGTGTATTGCCACTTTTTTGGTGTCTTTTGTATTATTTAAATGGTTATTATAATCATATTTATCGAAAATCGAGACTTAATGAATTAGCACAAACCTTTTTAATGTCATGTCTTGGTGTCGTGGTTCTTTTCTTCGTCCTTTTGCTCGATGATTTTATAAATGGATATGAGAATTATTATAAGATGCTTTTCACCTTGTTTGGTCTCCATTTCTCGCTTACATATATCCCACGGTTGATTTTAACATCACGTACAAATTATAAAATACATAATAGAAAAATATACTTTGAAACACTTATCATAGGTAGTAATGCAAAAGCTTTACGATTATATGAACGTCTCGAAAAATCGAAATATTCAACAGGAGCACGGTTTGTCGGCTTTGTAAGTGTGTATGATAAAAATGATTATTTATTGTCTAAACATCTTCCATGGTTGGGCGATTTAAGCATTCTTAAACGAATCGTCATTGAGAAAAAAATTCAAGAAGTAATAATAGCTGTTGAATCTCATGAACATGATCAAATAGAACGAATTATTAATAAACTGCAAGGATACGAAATGGTGACAATAAGGGCTATTGCTGATAATTGTGACATCGTATCGGGACGAGTAAAACTGAATTCTCTATATGATGAACCGTTAATGCAAATATCTCATGATTTAATGCCTGCATGGCAATTTGTACTTAAACGCATTCTTGATATAGTCTTATCAGTTTTGTTTTTAATTTGTTTTTCGCCAATTTATTTAATCTTGGCTATTGGGGTTAAATTATCTTCAAAAGGACCGATTATTTATAGTCATGAACGGATTGGAAAATTTGGTAAACCATTTATGATATACAAGTTCCGATCAATGAAGCAAGATGCTGAAAAGTTAGGTCCGGCATTGTCGGGAGGTGAATTGGATCCCCGAATAACCAAATTCGGACATTTTATGCGAAAATCGAGACTCGATGAAATTCCTCAGTTTTTTAATGTTTTGAAAGGAGATATGTCGTTAGTCGGACCTCGACCAGAGCGACAGTTTTATATTGATCAAATTGTTGAAAGAGCCCCCCAATATAACCATTTGCAAAAAGTTCGTCCTGGAATTACGTCTTGGGGGCAGGTAAAATATGGCTATGCAAAAGATGTGGATGAAATGATAGATCGACTTAATTATGATATTATTTATATAGAAAATATGTCGATCTATAATGATATTAAAATATTGATTTATACCGTTAAAACGGTGATTTTGGGTAAAGGAATATAGTTCTATAATTGTCCGTTTTCAATTAAAATCAATATTCTTTCAATCATTTTATCTTCACCATTTGGATCGTATCCCACTTTTAAATTTGAGCCAAAAAGTCTTGCTAATTGTTGCCACATAAAAGCTTGCATGGATCCTCTAAGTTGTTGCACTATTTCGTATGTTGTTTTATTTACTTCTCTATTCATTAATTTCATCAAAAGTTGTCCTTGTGTAACGGAAAGATGTTCTAACTCATCTTTGTATTGCGACATGAGTTCTTTCTCCCGTTGTTTGATGTAAATATTTCTTAATCGTTTATTGGGCATTGTGTCTATTGTCCTTTCTGCATCTTGAAATATTGTTTTTGCTAATTTGGCATAAGGATATACTACTTTTAAATTGCGAACCAGTTTTCTGAATTTTTTTAAGTCATCATTGTTCGGGAATACAGGTGTCGGCAAAATCAAGATAGGCTTTGCTTGATAACTTTGCATCGTGTCGCCATTTATTATCACCGTCTTGATCGGGTTTTGATCGGCATTTTGCTGTGCAAATATTTTAGAAGGAACTATAAAAACAACTAAAAAAAAGACTATAAACCTATGAAAAAACATATTTCAAATTTAAAATATAAAAGTAGCAAATTAAATACCACGTTTCTTTTGTTAGGAGGGTAAATATCAAAAAGCTTTTTAAAATATGATTAATTGTTATTCCGGTTCTTTAAATACGAGGCAACCAGTTTTAATTCATTCCAGCTTACACTTTCGCCTAATTGGTTTTTTACTTCAGTAAGTGTTGTGCTGGCCTTTTGTGAAAGTGTTTCCGCGATTAAGTCGAATTTTTCGATAGAAATAAGTTTGCTGATTTCAAGTTCTCCTTTTATGACAAAAGCAGTCAAATGATTTTCAATGGTTTGAGTTGTCAAGTTTCGTTCCAATGCAATTTTTGTAATAGATTTTCCCGATTTGAACATCTCGAAACTTTTTAGTTTCGTGTCTTCTTTGGGCTTTTTTACAATCTCGTTTATTTCTTCAGGATTGAAACTTGGTATTATGTTATTTTCATCACAATATTGGGCAATAATTGAGATTATATCTTCACCATACTGTTTTGCCTTTTGAGTTCCAATTCCTTTAATTTGAGCTAATTCCGAAATATTGGTTGGCATACACTCAATTATAGCCAAAAGATGTTTTTGATGAAAAATCATATAAGCAGGCAATCCGGTTTCGGTGGCTATAGAATTTCTCCATAGTCGTAATTTATCGAACAATGCTTCATTTCCTGAAGTTTCAAAATTTGTTTCTGTTTTTTGCTTTTTTACCGTTGCTTTCTTTGGCATTTCTTCTAAGCCGGCTTTTGCTCTTTCCGATAAATATTGTTTTAATGAAAATCTTTTTTCACAGGATTTTAGACAAGCTTGTTTAATGAGAATCTCTGTTTTTAGTTTGTCAAGAGTATCATTAATAGATTTTCTGATAGCTTTATTATCGGTAGTGAATGTGCTGTTGTTAATAGTTGTCAGAAAGTTTTCAATTTTCCCAGCAAAATATATAGAGGCTTTCGATATGCGATCTTGTAAAGTTTCGTTTATTTCCAATTCAACCGGTGTTGCCAGAAAATGCTGCAATTGTGGAATAAATCTATCCGAAACATTTATCACATCTTCTTTATATGAAATAGAGAGCATTTCCATGTCGGAGAGTAATGTACCCGTGAGTTGGCTGGCATTTTCATTATAAATTTTTATGCAATAATTGAGTCTTCGCAGAATGCTTTGGAAATCGAACAAATCGAACAGTAATTCTTTGATATAACGTTGTTTTGAATTGATAAGTTCCTTTTCGTCAGGTTGATTTTTCTCGATGTTTTTGGAAAAGCCCAAAACACTTCCATCACTTTTTATGCTTTGAGGTGAAATGCGTGAGCTTAAAACCAATCCTTCCAATGTTTTACAGCGACTCAAAGCCACATATACCTGTCCATGAACAAATGAGGCATTCGCATCAATAATTGCTTTTTCAAAGGTTAATCCCTGGCTTTTATGGATGGTGATTGCCCATGCTGCTTTCAGCGGATATTGGATGAATGAACCGATAATGGTTTCCGTAATTTCTTTGGTATCCTCGTTTATTGTATATTTTGTGTTATTCCATTCTGCTCGATTAACCGGAATTTCTGTATAATCATTTGGACATTTAACGAGAATAGTATTTTCGTCAATGGCTGTTATTTCACCAATTTTCCCGTTATAAAAAAGTTTTTCGTATGAACTGTCGTTTTTGGTAAACATCACTTGTGTGCCAACTTTCAAACTAAGGTCAAAATCGTTGGGATACAAATATTCAGGGAATTCGCCTTCAATCGTAGCTGTAAATTTGTATTCTGGGTCTTTTATACTTTGCAATTTAACATCATTTATCGACTTTGCCTGATTATTGTGTGTTGTTAAGGTTATGTATCCTTCTTTTTTATCTGGATTAAAATTAGCGATGAATCTTTTGTTTAGAGCTTCCATCGTTTGACTATCCATACAGTTTTCACGAACTTTATTTAGAATCTCGATAAATGCCTGATCGTTTTGTCGATAAATATGTTTTAGTTCAATACCAACGTAATGAGTCTGTTTTAGAGCATTACTGCTGAAGAAAAACGATGTTTCATAATATGGCTGCAACATTTCCCATTCGTCGTCTTTCACAACAGGTGCAAGTTGCTGGAGATCGCCAATCATTAACAATTGCACACCACCAAATGGTTTGCTGTGAATGCGATAACGACGAAAAACATCATCAATGGCATCAAGCACATCGGAGCGAACCATACTTATTTCATCAATCACCAATAAGTCGAGGCTTTTTATAATTTTTATTTTTTCACTGCTAAAACGATAGGTTGGTTGTGTTGTTTGATTATTGATGTGGGGAATGAATGGACTAAACGAAAGTTGAAAAAACGAATGAATGGTAACGCCACCAGCATTAATAGCCGCCACGCCTGTCGGAGCTACAACAACCATTCGTTTTGGCGAATTATTTTTAAGATTTTTTAAAAATGTTGTTTTACCAGTACCTGCTTTCCCGGTTAGGAAAATATTAGTATTAGTATATTGAACAAAGTCGAACGCTAGTTGAATTTGTGAATTTTGTGTGTCTGCCATCGAGAGTTACAAACTAAGCATTTCTAAATCTAATTGAAGATAATATCTTTTTCATATTCGCGAATTTTTTCTTTCCATTCTTGTGGAAGTTCGCATGTCGTTTCAGACAAAATATTATAGCAAACCAATACCGATGTTGTGGTGGTGGCAACGGTGAAATTGCCATTTCGTTCAACCATAATTACTTGTGCCATATCTAAACTTTTTTTACCAATTCGGGTGATTTTTGTTTCAATCATCAGTTTGTCATCAAGGAATATCGGATGGATGTAGTCAACGGTCATAGTTGCCAGTACAACCCATTGTTCATCACGAAATTTGGTTATTTTCATTATATTACGAAAATATTCAAAGCGTGCTGCGTCGAAAAAATTTCCATATACAGTATTGTTTACATGACCCAGCATATCAATGTCATTGAAACGAATATTTGCCGGTGTTTTATGATAAAAGGTATAATTGGAGAAGTCCATAGTTTATTGTCTTAAGATTTTGAACTCGCCCGATGGCTTAATTAGCATTAGAGACGATGGTTTGTATTCGGTCAAATCGTCTTGTCGGTAATTTACAATATAATCAACACCCTTTTTTACTTCATCCGATATTTGTGCGAAATTGGCTGGAGATGGCTGGTTGTGAATGTTGGCAGAGGTTGATACTATTGGTTTACGAAATCGTTCAATCAATTTTTTTGTAAATATTTCACTTGAGATTCGAATGCCAATACTGTGATTTTCTCCGAGAAGATTTTCTGCAAGATTTTTCCCGTTTTCATAAATAATTGTCAATGGCTTTTCGGCACAATCAATGATTTGAAATGCTACTTCGGGAACATTGTCAACATAGCGTTCTATCATTGCATCATTATTGACCAAAACCAGCATTTTTTGATTATCGAAACGCTGTTTGAGTTGGTATATTTTTTCAACAGCCTGTTTGTTGGTAGCATCGCAACCAATGCCCCAAATGGTATCGGTTGGATAGAGAATTAATCCTCCGGCTTTAAGAGTTTCGATGCATTTTTCTATATCATGTTCCATATTAATTTGATTTTTCAAGTATCTGGCATTATTTTTTTGTTAATGCTTCAATGTTTTGTAATTGTTTTATAACAAGTTCATTGTTAGGTTCTAATGTTAATGCTTTGGTGTACATTTCTTTTGCTTTATCAAATTTTCGTGTGTTGTAACAGATATCTCCAGACAAAAGAAATACTTTTGAATTGTCTTTCTTAAATTCCAAATAAGTGTCAAGATATTCTAAAGCCTTGTCGTAGTTTTTGTTGAAGTAATAAACAACCGCTTTATCATAGAAAAAACCTACGAGTTGTAAATAAAGAGGGTCGTGTTTCATTGCCATTTTGAAACTGAAAGCAGCCTTGTCAATTTCGTTTTTTGCTATTTCTTTTTGAGCACGGTCGTAAAAATCTTTTGCAACAACTGGAAAATATGCTTTTAGGGTTAAATTCTCAGGACTTAATTCGTATGCTTTGTCGTAATATATAATTGCACTATCGAGATTACCAGATAGATAAAAACAAGATCCTGCGATAATATGACCATCAATATAGGTTGGATAGATAGCTAATCCTTTATGGAAATATTTTTGTGACATCTTAAATAAAGAATCCTTTTTTGCCGGATTTTTTTCTTTTAATGATAATCGTAAAAATGCACTTGCTGCATTAATTTTAATATGAGCACATTCATAAGTATCCCTATCTTCAACGGCAATGGTATCGTCGTTAGTCCATGCTGCATTCCTTTTTATGGTAAGAATTGTGTATGTCGAAAGAAGTGCTATAACAATTGCTGCAATCCCAATTCTAAAAGCTATATTCTTATATTTATGGACTAAAATATCGAGATAATAACCTCCGGCAAGAATCACAGGAAGTCCAGCTTGATACATAAATCTATCGCCCATTAATGCTCCAATGTCAAAAATAAAATTGGAGACCAACAAAATCATTGCTAAATAATTGAGGATGAAGAATGAAAGAGGTTTCTTGCTAAAAAAGCCTTTGATTCCTATGAATATAATGCCAAGGTGGAGTATAAAAGACAGGAAAAAGCGAATGTCGGAAGTTGAAATGTATGGTATTGCATTCCATGTATAAAGACATGATAATGGATATGGAATTAAAAGTAGTTTTAAGTATCGCATCAAAATATATACTTTGGTAGCAAAAGCTTCGAGAGGTTTTGCCCACAAATATGGTGCGTTAAGTATTTCATTTTGTGGATTTGAATGTAAACCTGTTATAGAAAAACGGATTCCCAAAAACAAAAATAACATTGCAAAGAGTAACCACGATTCGGTTAATGCTGTCTTAAGTGTTTTATCGTAGAAATAATACAAAACAAGCGGAATAAAGACCATGAACATAACGGCATTTTCTTTCGACATCATTGCCAGAAAAAATAAAAATCCCGAGAGTCCCAGCAATATTTTTTTTCTCTTATTCCCTAGATATTCGAAAAAGCAATACATTGCTCCCAAACTGAATAAGAGCATAAGTATTTCGTCGCGACTTTTTATATTTGCAACTACCTCTGTATGTAATGGATGGACAATGAAAAGCAAACAGGTTACTATTGATGCAAGCATCTTGCCCTTAAAAATAAAACGATAGCAAACCAAAAAAAGTAATGACATTGATATTGCAAAAAGAAGTACGTTGCCAAAATGCGAAACATGAGGAATATTTTTACCAAAGATTCCTATTTCGACCGCAAATGTTATTAATGCCAATGGACGATAACGACCTCCCGAAACTAAATTGACGTAAGAAGTATATCCATCGAAGGAGTCTTTGGTTAAAAGTTTCCCGATGCCTGAAAAGCCTTTGAGTGTATGAGCGTTTTGCGTTATAGAAACCAAATCATCTAAAGCATATTCGTGGTGAATGGTATTGCCATAAACAAGAAATGAGATAACAAATGCTAATGCTGCATACAGTAAAGATTTTCTTGTTAAAGCTGCCGAAATATATTGAGGAACAACCGTTTTGACATCTTGTTTCTTTTCTTGTTTCTTGTTCCGGTTAGTCATAGTTACGATTCTTTTTTTGTTTAATGTTTCAAAAATATTGTAAAAATCAAAAATACAGAAAAATGTGTGAAAAGATCTTTTTATAGATTTTAAATCAATAAGGATGTTCCATTTTCCATAATACATATCTTTGGAAAATAATTGTGACAAAAAATCGGAACGTTTATAAACGAAATAATAAATGAAGAACGTGGTAAAAAAAATCGGAATATCTATTCTTTTGTTATTGATGGTCTTAACGGTCTTATCGCAAAATTTTGATTCTACTCGAATATTCAAGGTGATGGCAAAAGCTCGTAGAGGTGAGCCAATTACAATTGTTGTCCTGGGAGGTTCGATTACTCAAGGTTCTGCAGCTTCTGAAGAAGACAAGCGTTGGGCAAATATAATGGTGAATTGGTGGAAAACAACTTTTCCTAAAAGCTCTATAACATTTGTTAATTCAGGTATTGGTGCAACAGGTTCTGATTATGGCGTACATCGTTTACAAAGAGATGTTTTTAGCAAAAATCCCGACTTTGTTGTTGTTGAATTTTCGGTAAATGATAATAGCTCTGTGTTTACAACGGAAACAATGGAAGGCATCGTGAGACAGATCTTGAAAAATGACAAAACACCTGGTATGATGATGCTATTGCTAAAGAAACAAGATGGAACATCTTCAATGGATCTTCATAAAGCGGTAGCAAATTATTATGGGATTCCGGTTGTCAATTATGCTGAAAAAATAGATAGTTGTTTGAAAAAAGATAGTGTAAGTATTAATAATCTTTATGTTGATGGTTTACATCCCAATGATAAAGGGATGTCATATATAGCTAGGTTTGTGACAGAGAAATTGACTTCCATCTATAATAAATTACCTTTAGATTCTGCCATTCGTATTCCCGAAACGAAGCTTATAAAACCATTAATCAATACTAAATTTGATAATACAAGCTTGTATATGTCTAGCGATATTGTAGCAAAAGGGGAAAAAGGTTGGATTGTCACAAATTCAGGATGGATATCAAGCAAGATAAATTCTGAAATCAGTTTTGAATTTATTGGCAATACGGTTTCGATTATGTATTCAAGTCATAATTCTTCGGATAGAGGCAGAGCTGACATCTGGGTTGATAATCAAAAGCCAAAGACTCTCAATTCATCTTGGACTAAAAATTGGGGTCCATCAATCAGCTTTGCCATGATTGATTCGTCCTTATCTGATGGAAAACATATTCTCCACATAAGGAATATTGGAAAAGCTGAGAGTCCTTCTAAATCGGCGTATTTTGAAATTACAAATATTTTAACATCCAGTAAAAGCGAATCAGCAATTCCAATTGCTAAAATTCAACCAATAAAATCGATCTTGTTACAAAATTCTAAAACGGAAATTTTGCTTGATGGATCTCAGAGTCTCGACCCTCATGGGCGAAAATTAATTTATCGTAAATGGTTTATGCTTTCAAAACCAGCAACCAGCAAAGCTCTAATCGCGAATGATACAGCAGTTGTGTCGAAGATGATGCCCGATGTTGCTGGAAATTATTGTATTGGTCTTGTTGTAAGTAACGGAATAGATTCAAGTTTGTTGGCACGAGTTCGATGTAACGTCCGATTAGCAAATCTTCCGCCCAAAGCTGTCATTGGCGAAGATAGTGTTGTTGCTACAAACAGTCTTGTTTCTCTCGATGGTTCATTAAGTTTTGATCCGGAAAATGATCCGTTGAGTTATAGGTGGACTATAGTATCCCAGCCTACTGGAAGTTCGGTATCATTAATGAATCAGGAGACAGCTTTTGCTAAAATAAAGCCGGTTGTCGATGGTGAATATATAATATCGCTTGCTGTTGCCGATCAATTGAATGCAGTCAGTCCCGTTAAGACAATTAAACTAGTTGCTACCTCAGGGAATATCGGTGATATTGTTTTAAAACCGTTGTTGTCAATATCACCAAATCCGGCAAAAGATATTTGTAAGATTTCGTATGCAATTACAAAAAAAGAAAAAGTTGTCCTTACATTAGGAGATGCGTCGAATACGAAAACCTTTAAAATTGTCGATGCAATACAAAACGTGGGGCGTTATGAGATAAATTCCGATATTAAGGCTCTTTCCAAAGGCTCTTATAATATTACACTTACGACTCCTGAAATTATCATTACGAAAAAGTTATATGTAAAATAAAAAGGCTTGATATTCAATTGAACATCAAGCCTTTTTAATATGATTAATGAAGATTATAATCCAGCTTTTTTAATTCGTTCCATAGCTTCAATTGTATTTTGACGGGAAGCAAATGATGAGAATCGGAAATACCCTTCGCCCGAAGGTCCAAATCCTGAGCCTGGAGTTCCGACAACATTAACGCCATACAATAGTTTATCGAAAAAGTCCCAAGATGTCATGTTATTTTTTGTTTTAATCCATACATAAGGAGCGTCAGAACCTCCAAAAACGGTAAATCCTGCATTCACTAACGCTTCTTTCATGATACGGGCATTCTCCATATAATAGTCGATTATTTCCTGAATTTGTGCTTTTCCTTCGGTGGAATAAACAGCTTCAGCAGCTCTCTGTACCGGATATGAAACACCGTTGAATTTTGTTGAATGACGTCGACTCCATAATGGTTTTACTTGTATTGCTTCTCCTGCTTTTGTATATGCCATCAGTTCGTTTGGAATAATGGTATATGCACAACGGGTTCCGGTGAAGCCTGCTTTTTTTGAGAAACTGCGGAATTCAATGGCAACGTCTTTTGCTCCTTCTATTTCGAAAATTGAATGTGGTATTGCTGGATTTTTGATATATGCTTCATAAGCTGCATCATAAAGGATGATTGCTTTGTTCTTTTTAGCATAAGCAACCCATTTGGTAAGTTCTTCTTTGCTTGCTGTTGTTCCTGTTGGATTGTTGGGAAAACATAAAAAGATGAGATCAACCTTTTCTTTTGGTAATTCCGGTATAAAATTATTTTCAGCTTTGGAAGGCATATAAATCAGCTTTTCGTAGTACCCGTTGCTTAATCCTTCACCAGTGCGTCCTGCCATTACCGAGGTGTCAACATATACCGGATATACTGGATCGCCAACTGCAATTTTGTTATCCATTCCAAATATTTCGAGTATATTTCCGGTATCGCATTTTGAGCCGTCCGAAACAAAAATCTCATCAGCACAAATAGTTATTCCTCTATCATTAAATTCGTTTTTAGCAATGGCTTGGCGAAGAAATTCGTAACCTTGTTCTGGTCCGTAACCTTTGAACGTTGCTTCGTTTCCCATTTCGGCAACACCGTTTTGGAATGCCTTTACTATTGCAGGTGGTAAGGCTCGGGTTACATCGCCAATGCCCATTCGTATTATTTTTTTATCGGGATTCGCTTTTTGAAATTCGGAAACCCTGCGTCCAATTTCAGGGAATAGATATCCTGCTTTAAGCTTTAGATAGTTTTCGTTTATTAATGCCATAATACTTTCATTTAATCTTTTATCGGGTGCAATATTACAATAATTCAGCACATTTTACAAGCACATCAATGCAAGCGTTTTAATACGTTTGCGATGTATTTCTCTATTTCTTTATAATTAGAAAGAATCTGAACTATTTCGGTTACTTCCGTTTGGTCTTTTACGTCTTTAAGGTTATCGTTTAATTTACCATATTCAATTTCAATGCGTTTGAGCTTATAGTTTAGAATAGTATCGATAACCAGTTTATTTAATGCTTGTTTTTCGGCTTCCTGTTTCGAATCTATTTCATCAAGATTTATCGTCTTGTCTACATAAAAAATTCGACTCAGCTCGTAGTTACTATGCAACGCGTCAATAGCAAAACGCTGAAAATCGGTGTTGAGATGATTGATATAATGGTTTTCAGTGATCGTGACTCCTTGTTCTATTTGAGCCAAATAGTCATCAAAAATTGCTTTATATGTTTCGTTGATAAACTCCATTTGTCCGTCAACTATCTCTTTTAAAAATAGATCTCTGACATTTTTGACGGCTCTTCCTTCGTCTTGTGGATAGTCGTTCAATGGCAAATCGCCATGTAAAATGAGTAACCGCAATAAATCTCTTTCTACCGGAGAATATTTATAATCAATATTTTGGGTCGGGGCGGTTTGCTCTTCTATTTCCGGTTTAATTTCAATGGGTTGTTGCTCAGTTGTTTTGACCGATGATTTTTTTTCTTTTCGCAAAAGATTTATCTGGTTATATATAACCGATTCATCAATTTTGAATATCTGACTGATCTCCTTTATGTATACCTGTCGATAGATTTGTTCAGGAATTACGGATATGGTTTTGATGATATCGGAAATTACCGTGGCTCTTTTAACAGGGTCATTGTCTGTCTCTTTCTGATAAAATTTTGAGGTGAATGTTATAAAATCTTCTTCGTGTTCGGCTATGTATTCTTGTAATTTTGAGGCTGAATATGCTTTTGCAAAAGAATCGGGATCATGACCGTCGGGAAGCAAAAGTATTTTTACATTTAAACCTTCTTCAAGAACCATTGGAATTCCACGGAAAGCGGCTTTTATCCCTGCCGGATCGCCATCGTATATAATGGTGACATTTTTTGAAAAGCGTCTGATTAAACGAATCTGGTCTAATGTTAGTGATGTCCCTGACGATGCAACAACATTTTCTATTCCTGTCTGAAACATGGCTATAACATCCATGTAGCCTTCAACCAAAAAGCATTTATCGTGTTTTATTATGGCATTTTTCCCAAAGAAAATACCATATAGAGTGTGACTCTTGTGGTAGATTTCCGATTCTGGAGAGTTGAGGTATTTTGCAACTTCTTTGTTCTCAGTCTTCAGAACCCGAGCTCCAAACCCAATAACTTTTCCCGCTATTGCATGAATTGGGAAAATGATTCTGCCTCGAACTTTGTCCACCAACGATCCATCGTCACGTAATTTGGAAACACCTATTTTATCAAGAAATTCCGGTTTAAATCCCGCACCGACGGCTGTTTTGCTCATCGTATCGCGTTCGTCAATGCAATAGCCCAATTGAAATTTATCGGCAATATCGTCTCGGATTCCTCGTTCGCGAAGGTAAGCCCGACCAATTGCAATGCCGTCTTTGTTATTTTTTAAGATATCGACAAAATAGTTACGAGCCCATTCGGTGACAATAAGTAAACTTTCACGTTCGCCACGTTTTTGAATTTCTTCGTCAGTTGGAGTATCTTCAACTATATCGATGTGGTATTTCTTTGCAAGATATTTTAGTGCGTCGCCGTAGCTCATTTGCTCATGCTCCATCACAAAATTGACCGGATTCCCGGCTTTTCCGCATCCGAAACATTTATAAATATTTTTCCCCGGTGATACACTAAACGACGGTGTCTTTTCATTATGGAACGGACACAATCCGGTATAGTTTACTCCACGTTTTTTTAGAGCAACAAAATCGCCAACTACGTCAACAATCTGTGCAGTCGAGAAAATTCTTTCTACCGTTGATGAATCTATCATAAAGCAAAGATAGGGAAAGGCAATAATATGCTTAAAGAATAGCTCTGAAAGTTATAAACTATTCAACTGTTATTTCGCATGGTTGGCTATGGCTCTTACAACTTCAGGCAATGTGGACTTATTCATATAGTTCACTATCCACGAAGGAATAATGCCTCCCGGGTCTATACATATCTGGTATTGCAGATACGATTTCTATTTTTGTTTCCCTGGCCATATTTTGATGTTGCCGTAGCAAGTCGACAGGCGGATTACATTCTTTGGTTGTGCCTGAACTTTATCGTTGACAATATTCCAAATCAAGGAATATGTCTGCTTTGCATTATTGGGATAGGCTGTGTATTGCAGGGTGTAATCTCTATCATTGATTAATATAAACGAAAATCGTTGGTATATATACCACAGGTTGTCGTTCGAGGTCTTATAAAGTTTTTGTTCTTTTAAATAACGCTTTAGTTCTGCATAAGTCCCATCGGTATTTGCCGATTTATATACAGCCGATGGAGTAGCATTTACAGTACAAACAGCACGATATTCGTAAATATTGTTTTTCCTGTTTTCGTTCCGGTAGATGGTGATGGAATCATCTGTTTGTTCTATAATCTTCCATCGTTCCTGACCGAAAGAGAAAAGTAACAGACCCAACAAAAACACTAATGTTCCAACAAACTTTTTCATTCTCAATGTTTACTGCAAAGAAAAAAATAATGTTTGAGCTTAATGTTTTGAAATTGTTAGGTTTATGTTAAATATTGTGTTTGAATCGTGTGGCTATTCGACTATAAACATCAGATATTCCTTGATAAAGTCATTCAAATCGCCATCCAAAACGCCTTGTACGTCTGATGTCTCGTAGTTTGATCGTAGATCTTTAACTAGTTTGTATGGATGAAGAACATAATTCCTGATTTGTGATCCCCATTCAATTTTCATTTTCACCCCTTTGCGAGCGGCGTCCTCTTCGCGTTGTTTGGCGAAGGTTCTACCTTCACCAAACTAAAGGAATCATATTGCAACTTGTAACTATTACAGAGGTCTCTTGTGATTTATTCCGGCACCAGTGCAAAATATTGCGTCTCTACCCCCGGCTGTTTCAATTCATAATTAACAACTATTCTCATTTTTTCACAAAATACCCTTTCCCTGGCACCATGCTATCTGTCGTTTGATACAATTGTTTCAAATCCTTAATTTTTGTTGTTGTGCCAACGGCGGTACTGAACGATGTTGTTGTTTGGTAAGAGCAGCCAACCACGTTCCAACCCGTTTGTAGAGATGTTGCCAAGGTCTTCATTGGTAAACCAACCACCACAAGCGTATCCACAGCATTCATATAAACCATATATGCTGTGCCGGCTTGGAGGCTGGTGAGGCTGTTGTAAGCAACAGCTTGACCCGAACGCCAAAAGGTAGTTTGTGTTTTTATCTCTGCCACGTTTTTGCCTGCAAAGAGCGTGGCAATGGAGCTATCGGCTGGATACACATTGGTGGAAATTAGATTCCAACCTTTTTGTAATGGAATGCTAAGCGTAACTTGGGGAACCGCAAGCACCACCTGCAAAGCCGTTGCAACAACAATGCTACCCGAAGGTGATGATGATGTTACTTTAATGCGGTAGCCAGTGCCACTGGCTGTACCTGCTGTCATTGCTTGCCCAGGAGCTATGGCTACATGGAGTATAGAACCTTTACTTGCTGTTACATGAACTACAGAGCTATCAGCACTTGCTGTAAGCAACACCACTCCCGGGCGAGGGAAATCGACCCGATAGATGCCATCGCCATTGGAGCAGTAAGCTAAATAAGGATTTACGAATGAAATGAATGCCCAGTTTACCGTACCTTTTGTTTGTGCTACCCATGTTAATCCCTGATCTTTAGTATAATAAACCGAATCTAATGAACCCATACGTGCATAACCTGAGGTTGACGTGATGGGGAAATAATAATATGTTGGTTGTGTATTCGATTTTATTATACTCCATGTTTGACCAGCGTCTTGTGTTCGATAAAAACTATGACTAGCAAAGCCAACACCGATGGTGCTAGTAAATAAATGACAACCAATAAAATTAGGTTTACTTGGAATATCGTAACGATTCCAAGTATTTCCTCCATCTGTTGTATTTACCATTTCCCCACTTTGGCTAAATACCATGCCGTTTTTTGTATCATAAAATGCCCCTGTTTGTAATTTGTCGTAATCAAAATTCATGTCAAAAAATCCTGTGTGTCTACTGTTTTGCCTGCGTCAAAGGTTCTGAAAATCTGACCACAAAACCCTACTCCAAAAAAACCAACATCCTTTGTTGAAAAATCGAAGAATGCGGCGGCATCCATATCTAAAACAGCACTTGACGAATCCCAGCTCATGCCACCATTATAGCTGTGGTACAATTGCGATGATGTTACCACGTACCCTGTGTCGAGAGTAGGGAAGGTAACGTTTTCAACACCTGCCCCTTTATTAAAAAGACTAACATTCCATGTAGCACCACCATCGGTGGTATTAAGGAGCTTTCCGTCGTATGAACATACATGCCCATGAAGACTATCGGTAAAAGCAAGGCGAGTAAATCCGCTAGGGTAGCCCCAGCTTCGCTGGCGTGCCCAAGTTTTGCCACTATCAAAGCTATCATAAATTTGTCCTTGATTTCCAACAATACAGATATGTTTTGTTGTTGCAAAGCACAAACCATTAACATTACTACCTAAATAATTTGATGGTACCAGCATAGCACTCCAGGTTTTACCTGAGTCTATAGAATTCCAGTATGTTGTTTGACTAAGCCCAATGATTCCAATATTTTTATCATAATTCCAGTTTTTAAGTCCACCCCCTGTACTTGCAATAACAGCCCACGTTAAACCACCGTCAAGTGTTTTTACTGTTCGTGAGTAACTTGTACTTGTTGATGGATCAGTTATTATTACACTTGCTACACCATATAGACTAGTAAAAAAATAACCTGATGAAAACTGATATTGATTATTGCCTGCATAGAGGTTTTTAACCCATGTTTCACCACCGTTGGTGGTTTGAAAATAAATATCATACTGAGCAAAGGCAATTCCATTATTATTATCAGTAAAATGCATAGCACCGATGTAACCACGATTATTAATATTAAAATCAAGATAATATAACACTTCTTTCCATGTATTACCACCGTCAGCTGTTTTCCATATTATTCCCGAACCAGATGCAAAACCGATTCGTTGGTTTATAAATGTAACATTATTGAGAACGGGATAAGTATTGCCATCCTTATCTTTCAACGGCAAAGACTGTACAATATTCCATGATTCACCACCATCGTTACTTTTGAAAATATTGTGTACTCCTACAATAAAAGCAGTATCTTTTGTTTTAAACACTATTCTAAAGAGAGCTGATGTTTGAAGTTGTTGTTGTACATTCCATATTTTACCAGCATCTTTGGTTCTGAAAAGTATTCCCGTATTTGTAACGATAAATCCATTGAGACTATCTCGAAAACATATGGCATTAAAATCAACTCCTGTGGTATTGGGAGGTGTTAGATTGGTGTAGGTTGGTATTGTGGTTTGAGCCTGTAGTAAGCCTGTTACAAATAAGGCAAATGCCAGTAAAATAAAGAGCTTGTGGCTTGTAAGGTGTTGATTAAATGTATTCATATCGTTTGGGTATTATGTGTTTTTGTGTTGTTAAGACTGTCAGTTTTCGTTAATGGTTGCATGTTATTTTTATACACTTGCGAAGGGTTGCCATTAGGTTTACTACTGGCATCACTTCGAAATTGTAAGGTTTTAATTGTGGCAATCAGATTAATCATAAAAATCATGGTTCAGACAGTTAAAAATGTTGCCCCGCCTTAGGCGGGGCAACATAAGTTAAGATTCAATTATACAGAACGCTTATTCCTTAATAATTGTTTTTGATTCAGTGTATTCGCTTGTTACTATTTGCACAGTATACGTTCCAGTAGTCAACCAGTTCAACCACACGGCTTGCGTGCTGTTGGTTTGGATTCCTTGTTGGGTTATAAGCTGTCCTTGCGAGTTACTCACATATATCATTGCATTGCCGGTAACGGTGGTTGTTGCCAGTATGTTGATGTATTGTGTGTAAGGATTAGGCGAAATGGTTACATGCGAGCATGGTGTTACTGTTACGGTAACATCGTCGGTAGCTACAACGCCATTTATATCGGTTACGGTAACCGAATAGATGGTTGTTGTTGTTGGGTTAGTAATGGTTGGTGTTGCTGAACCGGCATCGCTTAGTCCTGAAGCTGGCGACCAAACATATTGTAAGCCTGCTGTTGTTTTTGATGCACAGCTGCATGCAAACACAACTTTTGAGTCGGCGTTACTATTAGGTACACCTAAGCTTGTTACACCACAAACGTTAATTATTCCGCTTATGTTTGAACTATGACCTGTTGAACTTTGTGTTATTTTGATGGTTGCACATTTTGCTGCATCACCTGTAATAACACCATCGTTTGCAAAGGTTCGCGTTTGGAGTATACTTCCTGCTGCTGCATTGTAAATGCTATTACCATTGAATAGTGTCGAGTTCGATACTGTTATCGTTCCCGAGTTAGTGGTAATGTAGTCGTTGATATACTCGTTTGCATTGATTGAGAATTCCAAACCTGACAGGTTTTTAAAACCTGTCAGGTTTGGAATTCTCATTTCTTCACAAAATACCCTTTCCCCGGCACCATGCTATCTGTCGTTTGATACAATTGTTTCAAATCCTTAATTTTTGTTGTTGTGCCAACGGCGGTACTGAACGATGTTGTTGTTTGGTAAGAGCAGCCAACCACGTTCCAACCCGTCTGTAGAGACGTTGCCTGCAACGTCTTCATCGGCATCCCAGTGACCACAAGCGTATCTACCGCATTCATGTAAACCATATATGCGGTGCCGGCTTGGAGGCTGGTGAGGCTGTTGTAAGCAACAGCTTGACCCGAACGCCAAAAGGTCGTTTGTGTTTTTATCTCTGCCACGTTTTTGCCTGCAAAGAGCGTGGCAATGGAGCTATCGGCTGGATAAACATTGGTGGAAATTAGATTCCAACCTTTTTGTAGTGGAATGCTAAGCGTAACTTGGGGAACCGCAAGCAGCACTTGTAACGAAGCTACCACCAGCGTTGCACCTGCTGGTGATGATGATGTTACTTTAATGCGGTAGCCAGTGCCACTGGCTGTACCTGCCGGTATGGTACACGTAATGGTGTCGATGCCAGTGGCAGTACCCGAACCAATGGTAACAGCATTAGTAAATGAACCCGAAGCATCACTAAGCAATACTGTATACACATTGCCTGCTGTCATTGCTTGCCCAGGAGCTATGGCTACATGGAGCACAGAACCTTTACTTGCGGTTACATGAATTACAGAGCTATCGGCACTGGCTGTAAGCAATACCACTCCCGGGCGAGGGAAATCGACACGGTAGATGCCATCGCTATTGGAGCAGTAAGCTAGGTAAGGGTTGACGAAGTGAATATGTTCCCAATTTACTCCTCCCTTATTTTGCTTTTTCCAAGTTAAACCTTGGTCTTTAGTATAATATACCGAGTCAGCTTGATCGGTAGCTACATATCCTGAATTTGCATCAATAGGATAATAATAACCGAAAAATTCGCTTTTTGATAAAACTTGAGTCCAATTTGTTCCATTGTCTATTGTTCTAAATATTTTACCACTAGGAGTAAAGGCAACACCAATATTAACACTAAACATGTGAGTAGTTCTTGCAGAATTACCTCCGGGCAAGTCTATTCGTTCCCAGTTTTCACCCGCATCATTTGTTCTTACAAATTGTGCTTTGTTACATGCCATAAATCCATTTTGGGTATCAAAAAAATCACCTCCTAAAGCTTTATCATCAATTCCCATATCAAAAAAATCCTTTTCACTTCCAGTCTTGCCTCCATCAAATGTTCTTAATACCGAACCCCAAAAATTAACGCCCATAAAGCCAATGTCTTTTGTTGGAAAACAAATAAAATCAGTGCTTTCAAATTGAATGTTTGTTTTACAAGTATCCCATGTTACACCAGCATTTATGGTACGAAAAAGACGATAACTACCCGTAACATAACCGGTATCACGAGTTGGGAAAGCAACATTATCGGTTCCATAGCCGGGTTTAGTTATGCTTACTTTCCAACTTGCTCCACCATCGGTGGTATTTAATATTTTACCATCACCAGCACATACGTGACCTCTAAGGCTATCGGTAAAGGCTAAACGACCAAAACCGTTTGGAAAGCCCCAGCTTTGGCGTGTCCAATGGAGGCCGCTGTCATAACTATCGAAAATTTGTCCTTTTTCACCAACAATACAAATATGCTTTGATGTTGCATTGCTCATGCTTTTTATATTAACACCATATACATTATTTGGTACTAACATCGCTCCCCAGGTCTTACCTGAATCTATCGATTTCCAAAACGTTGATTGACTGAGCCCAATAAATCCTATGTTTTTATCAAATATCCAATTATTAAGACCTCCACCAGAACTTGAAATCGTTGTCCAATTATTTCCACCATCTATCGTTTTAAGAGTTAAAGATTTACCACCAGCATCGATAACACTTGCTATGCCATATAAATTAGTAAAAAAATAACTATCGGAAAAAGAATATGTGTCTGGGAAATACTTTTTTACCCAAGTTTCGCCTCCGTTGGTTGTTTGAAAACATATTTTTTCTGCAAATGCAATTCCATTATTCGCATCTGTAAAATTCATGGAACTAATATATCCCATTAATATGTCGTACTCTAACAGTACTTCTTTCCAGGTATTTCCTCCATCGGCAGTTTTCCATATTATTTCGGTTCCATAAGCAAATCCTACCTTTTTATTTATAAAACTCACATGGTTAAATCCTTTATAACTATTTCCACTTCCATCCTTCAAAGGTAATACTTGTGTTATATACCATGTTTCGCCTCCATCGTTACTTTTAAATATGTTTTTTGATCCAACAATTACGGCTGTATCTTTCGAAATAAAATACATATCGGTCAAATACGAATCTTGTATTTTTTGTTGTAAATTCCATGTTTTACCTCCATCCTTAGTTCTTATTACATGTCCCCTATTTGAAAGTATAAACCCATTTAAGCTATCTTTATAATACACTTTTTGAAAATTCATTGCTGTGGTGTTGGGCGGTGTAATGTTTGTAAAGGTTGGTATTGTGGTTTGAGCAGCCAACCGTTGCGTTGTAAATAGAGCAAATAGTAAGAGTACAAACATTGCTAATGTGGACTTGTAGTCCGCACTAGCGGTAACTTGTAAAACTTGATTTATTACACCCTCCGTCCTGCGGACACCTCCCTTGAGGGAGGAATTGCCTTGTGGCTTGTAATTCGTAGCTTGTAACGTAATTGTATTCATATCATTTGGTTGTTATGTGTTTTTGTGTTGTTAAGACTGTTGGTTTTCGTTAATGGTTGCATGTTTTTGTTTTAGAATTCCCGTTTACTTTACACTTGCGAAGGGTTGCCATTAGGTTCACTACTGGCATCACTTCGAAATTGTAAGGTTTTAATCGTGGAAATCATGTTAATCATAAAAATCATGGTTCAGACAGTTAAAAATGTTGCCCCGCCTAAGGCGGGGCAACATAAGTTAAGATTCAATTAAACAGAACGCTTATTCCTTAATAATCGTTTTAGATTCAGTGTATTCGCTTGTTACCACTTGCACAGTATACGTTCCAGTAGTCAACCAGTTCAACCACACGGCTTGCGTGCTGTTGGTTTGGATTCCTTGTTGGGTTATAAGCTGTCCTTGCGAGTTACTCACATATATCATTGCATTGCCGGTAACGGTGGTTGTTGCCAGTATGTTGATGTATTGTGTGTAAGGATTAGGCGAAATGGTTACATGCGAGCATGGTGTTACTGTTACGGTAACATCGTCGGTAGCTACAACGCCATTTATATCGGTTACGGTAACCGAATAGATGGTTGTTGTTGTTGGGTTAGTAATGGTTGGTGTTGCTGAACCGGCATCGCTTAGTCCTGAAGCTGGCGACCAAACATATTGTAAGCCTGCTGTTGTTTTTGATGCACAGCTGCATGCAAACACAACTTTTGAGTCGGCGTTACTATTAGGTACACCTAAGCTTGTTACACCACAAACGTTAATTATTCCGCTTATGTTTGAACTATGACCTGTTGAACTTTGTGTTATTTTGATGGTTGCACATTTTGCTGCATCACCTGTAATAACACCATCGTTTGCAAAGGTTCGCGTTTGGAGTATACTTCCTGCTGCTGCATTGTAAATGCTATTACCATTGAATAGTGTCGAGTTCGATACTGTTATCGTTCCCGAGTTAGTGGCAACATAGTCGTTGATATACTCGTTTGCATTGATTGTGCAGCTATTCAACAATGTTGCATTACTATTGTTGTGTAATGTTCCGTTTACGGTAAGCACGCCTTGATTATTGAGCGTTATGCCCGAGTTGTTAATAAACGATTGTTGAGCCGTAATGGTTCCTTGGTTAAGGAAACTTGTTTTTGTTGCAAAATCGCCATTAAAGGTTATGGTTCCGTAGTTTTCGATAACAGCATTCGATGTTGCATTAACACAAAGCATTGTTCCATAATTTTTGAACAGAATAGAAGCATTATTGATGTTAATGTTGGTAAACGTTATCGTTCCATTCACTATAACGGTTGCATTTGATGACCCGTTTCCATTGAGTGTAAGGTTCGAAATAGTGTTGTTTGTTCCACAAATTATCAATGTGCCGCCGTTCATGGTTATGTTACCCGAATATGTCGAAATCGATGCTGTTTGTCCTGCATTTACGGTAAAGTCTTGCGATCCTGTAATTGGATTTGTAGGACAAGTGTATGGCGATATCACTTCTGGTGTACATCTGGTACTGCCTCCTTTTAGGCAAGTATCTGGTGTTGCGGTAAGCCTTACTGGAGTTCCCGAACAGGTGGTAATGTCGTCGCCTGCCGAAACTTTACAATCGGGTACGCATTGATTAACTACGATAGCTGAGCTTTCTGATGACACGCAGCCATTGTTTGTTGCTGTTACCGTGATTGCTGCGTTACCGCTGTAGCTGCTAAGGAATGTTGCTGTTACGGTAGTACTGGTTCCGGTGATGGTACCTACCGATGCAGGCAGCGACCATTCAAAACTTGTTCCGTTTGACGTGATGCTGAACGTTGCTGTTTTGCCATTACATACCGAATCGGGATGTACTATGGTAGATATGCTTGGTAAGGCTTTCACGGTGATAGGATACCAGATACTATCGGTACTTTGACAGCCGGTAGTCGATGCCAATAACCATAGTTTTGCTGTGCCGCTAAAATCGGCTGACAGATTAAGGCTTGCAGCAGCTGTGTTTCCAGTTACCGTACCTGCTGTTGTAGGAACAACGCCCCACACAAAGCCAGTAATGTTGCTTGATGCTGTTACCGAATAGGAAGCTGCTGTTGAAGCTTGACATACTGATGATGTTCCACCAATGACTGATACGGTTCCTAAAGCTTGTACCTTCACGGTGTTCGTGTCAATATCGGTTGTTCCTTTAAACATACAACTTTCGCCACATGCACCACCAACGCTGCGAAGCAGATAGGTTGATGTGATGATGGAAGCTGTAGGGGGAGGACAGGTAGTGGCATCTTCTATTTTGTAGTTGATGGCAAGTGTTTCGCCCGGTTTTAGATATGCTCCTTTTGGCAATGCCCACACCAGTATGGTTCCAGTGGCAGTTACCGTTTGTGTTGGCTCAACTGCTATCGGCGTTGTTGAACCGGCTACGTAGGTAAAGCCTAGAGGCACTATAGCTTGCAGATACACACTATCAACAAAAGCAATGCTCGTGTTTTTAATAGTAACTGTCATAGTACTTTGTCCGTGACGAACGGTAAAGTCAGTACCTACGGCACTGAGGATCTTAACGCTATCAATATATTCAAAGCCCTTCACTTTTGGAGCAAATGGCATTTTATATGCTTTATTAGCTTGACAATTGGTTTGTCCTGTTAGATGAAATGCTAATGTGTCTGATACATCTGCTGGATTACTACTACTTCCATTACATTTCAGTTTCATTGGAATGCTAAGGATAATGGTATCACCAAGACCAGGGAAACCATTATTATTGATATCCAATATTCTTGAGAGTGTTCCAATAGTAGTATCATTTTTTGCTATTAAACTATCTGGAATATCACCTTGTAATGCACCATAACGATAATGAACACCATTACCAATCATTTGCAATTGCGAAGGCAGTGTTTCCCAGAATCCCATTTTGTACATAGAACCTAAAGACGAGCTGTTAACTTTTACGGTGTACAATATGGTATCGCACATGTCGTAGCTTTTGCTAACAACACCTTTTGGAAATACTTCAAAAGCTTCAGCTTGCATATCGGCAGCTTTGTCGGTAAGGGTAAGTGTTCCGTGTAAGCTTACGTTAGCTCCAGCCACTGAAGTAAGATTTGTACAAGTGGATCCACCAGTTACATAAATAGAATCAACATGGTCGTTTTTGCAATTAGAATACGTTGCACTCACATCAATAACATTATTTTTATTTACTGGTATGGCTCCAAGATTAATCAACCATTGTGTACCACTGAGTTTAATAAGTGGATTGACAACTTTTACACCATTAATCTTAACTGTACGGATGGTAATATCAGCAATGTTGCTGTTGGCATCGGTAAAGGCAAGCCATGTGTTTGGAGCTTGTTGCCAACCGTTGTTGATATACATTCTCCAGGTAACTGAATTGCTGTAACCTGGTTGGTTTGCTTCAACATTTAGTGTTTGACTAGGACCATAAGCACAAACATATGTACTGTACGAAACACTCGACACGGTGATTGTGTTCAAAGCCGAGAAACGGTAATCATTTTCGTAGGTATTGGCAACAATAGTTCCATAAGCACAAGCGGCATTATTGCTTGGAGTTATGGTATAGTTTATATTGATATAACTATTGTTTTCGAGCAAAGGGAAATTGCCTGCCATGGTTATCTGTTGTCCTACCACGGTAGCAGTAACCCCTGTAATGGTTGAATTAACCCCTGTATTTTTGTTATAATAGCTAACATTCAACAAAGTGTCGATGCTATATCCTGCCGGCATGGTAAACACAGCGTTTTTAACATGGAATATGCTTCGATATTCGTTTGGCAACGAAAATTTGTTGGCATTGGTAAACCTAATGGTACGTTCAGCACCACATAAATTTAAACTATAATCCCATTGTCCGTAAGCCGATGTGCTAGGATAATGTAACTTCATTTGGTCGCCAAGACTTCTTATGGCATAGTTTACACCATCAAGGCTAATGCCAAGGCTTGCTTTCAAGTAATTAACATTGTAGTCCGAGCCTAAAGTCATAGTGCTATCGGGAACAATCACTTTAGCATTTACTGCTATAGCTCCGTTTACAAAGCTGCCTACCAACGATTGAGGTATGGAGTAGGTGATGTGATTATATCCATCAACAACCGATACAACCGGAGCCGAAAGAGGATACGATACGCCGTTCATAACAAACTCAGCCGATTGATTGACAAACAAGTTGGTGTGTCCTTGATAGATAAACGTTGCACTCAGCGACGATGGCTGACAAGTTACGTTAATAGTACTGGCAACGCTAAACATCACCGTGTCGGTAACCAAAGCTTGTTTCAAGTCGGCTTTCGATGCACTGATTTTGTTAGCAGGCACAAGGTCGCTTGCATGCCACAAACCTGTGTGTGTACTTGCATCGTAGCCAAGGGTAATTCTGTTTGCCGAGAAAGCGGGTGCAGCAACAGCAAGACACGCAGGCAGTGTTGTGTCGCAACCATGCAGTTCGGTTTTGAACGAATCGGTACCCAAAGCAACCGAGCAGCTATTGCACTGACGGAACAATGTCCACACCAACGATGCAGCACCACTGCTTACCGAGCAACTACCTTTGAGTTGAATAGCAACATTGCCTTTTCCGATTGGGAATATTACCTTATTACTTGGGTTGCCCGAAATGGTAATGATATTTCCCGTTTGCGATACATTTTCAACAATACCGGCAACAGTTACCGGGTAGGTTGGGTCGTAAGTCAATCCGTTAGGCACTTCCAGAGTTAAATAATATGAACCTCTGTTACAGGTATCGGCAATTTGGTAATATGCATCTTGCACCGAATAGCCGGTGATACCAAAAATACCTTTACCATTTGGCGTAATATCAAGCGGTCCGCTGGGAGTTCCAGCAAAGGTACCATCTTGATCAGATAAATAGAAGTATCTTGAGTTTGGCGATTCACCCTTTTCGTTGGTATATTGCACATAAATCTGTTCTTCACGTGATCCCGGTATGGAACCGCTCGTTGCCGAAGGATATGCTATTTCAACAATAATGGTTGCAGTATCGCCTACAGCAAGATCATCGAATTTGCCGTTTGCCGTCAAATTCTTAAATCCTCCCGGAGTACCGTCGGTGTCGGGCAATGATATAATACCGTTTGAAACCGTTAGACTCATCCCTTTGTAGGTTGCTCCAACAACAGTAATGCCACCATTTGTATATACTTGTGGGTTTACATCAATATCAACCACACCGCCATTATTTACAAACCGTAGGGTATCAAAACCTTGGGTATGACACATATTTGGTTTTTGAACGGTACGCAATACTTTTATCGATGCAACACTTCCCGGAGGTGCTTGTTGTGTTAAATATAACGTTCCCTTCGAGTTCTCGCGAATGATACCGCAATTCACCGCATTTGCCATCCATGTAGCTTGGTAGTCGGTGCGTAGATACTGTTTGTAAACAACAACCTTATCGGTTTCTTTGAAATAAAATTTCTCACTACCGTCGAATGTTGTTCCCAACCCCATACTTACAAAGTTAGCAGAGCTAATGGTAAACGAATAGGTTCTGCCCACAAGTGTTGGTGCTGACAATGCAACCCAAGTACCCGAAACGGTGTCGGTAGTAACAGAACCTTGCGGAGCCGAAAGTACCGAATTGTCGTTGTTCGTAATGCTGAACACCACATTATTGGTAATACCGGCACCGGCACCGTTTGTTATAGGAATGGTGCGGTAAAAAGTTTGTCCCAAAGTAACTTGTCGTGTGCTTTTAGCTCCCGATGCTGCTTGAACCAGCAGGTCGGTAAACTTCACATTGTAGTAGTTTGTAGTAGCCGATACGCTGCCAGTTCCTGTTGTTACCGTAATGTTGTCGGTAAGGGTAATAGGCACCGAAGGGTTGTAGAGCGATGTAACAATATCGCAGGTTGAATACGCAAGGTAGTCAACTTCAACTTTACTGCCTGCCGGTATAGCCGAACCAATGGTTACGGTTTTGCCAAGAGACGTAAAACTGGTGCTAGGTACACCGTTGATGATTACTTTATAGCCGGTGGTGTCGATGTTCATGCCCGAAGGTTGAACAATCGATACTTTCATGCCACTTGCTATAGCGGCTACACTGGTGATGGAAACAGCAAACTGTTCGCTGTTGTAACCAACACTAATAACCCCAGAAGGAACAACCGTACTTACTTGTTGACCAAATAAAACGGAAAACGGAAAGAGCAACGCCATGCTCAAAAACAAGGACATTTGCCGCTTGAAAACAGCAACCTTACTGTTTTTTTGTCGTATGAGACTTCGCATTATTTATGTTATTATATTTTTCAGTAACGTGTTAAATATTTATTGAACATAATGTTTGTAGCCTTCCTGATTAGTAGCAGGAAGGCTTTTTTGTTTTTAGACCTGACAGGTTCTATAAATGAAACATAATTATAGCCAAAATTAACTGAAATTCTTTAATATCAGAAATATACCTTTTATTTCTGTGCAATTCTATCGGAAATTATACTAATATATGTACTCCCATTCGTCCCCCGAAGTAATTATATACCTTTGGGGAAACGAAGGTTGTAAAGCGTTGATAATACAGGGATTCGCTTGGTAAAGACGGTTACAATTTTCTCTTTGTTCGATTCCAAAAACTGATTAAAAATCGAATGAAGTTTAATTTTAAAAAATTTGTAAAATGGGAAAAGTAGTAACTACGTTCAATGTAACGTTTTTCGTACGAAAAGACAGAGTTGTTAAAGGTGAAATGCCAATTTACATTTCTGTTAATATGAATAAGCAACGGCTAAAAATTGCAAGTAAATTATCTGTAAATGTCAATAATTGGGATTCAAAAAAAGGGATGCCCAAAGGTAATGTCGTTTCTGTAAAGCAACTATCAATGAAACTTGCAGATATTAAATCGAAATTCTTCGACTGTTTTCACAAATTAACGATGTCGAAGATTTCATTTACCGTTGAAGATGTGAAAAATCTGTATTTTGGAGTCGATAATTCAAAATATACTTTGATGGGGATGTTTGAATACCATCATAATACTTTCATAAACAAGATTGAACCAAGTACTTTGGCTAAATACATTACAACTCAAAACTATGTAAAGCATTTTCTTAAAGATGTTATGAAAAAGTCGGATATATTTATGTCAGACTTAAATTTGAAATTTCTAACCGATTTTGAAATGTATATGAGCAATCCAAGTAAATCGGGATATTATTCAAATCAACCCAATACGCTTACTAAACACATAGTTAAAATTAGAACAATCGCAAATCTTGCACTTCGTAACGAATGGATTGATAAAGACCCTTTTGCAAAATATAAAGTAAGTTATCTTCCAACAAATAGAGAATTTCTAAATGCTACAGAAATTCAGTTAATTGAAAATGTTACGATTGAAAACCCAATGCTTGAAATTGTGAAAGATTTATTCATATTTAGTTGTTACACAGGCTTAGCGTATATTGATGTAATGCAATTATCTTACGATAATTTGAGTATTGGAATAGATAAGGAAATGTGGATAAATACAAATAGAGCGAAAACAGATGTGCCAGTAAAATTACCTGTTCTTCCGAAAGCTGCTTCAATTATCAAAAAATACGAAAACACGAAATTAATGAAGGTTGAAAATGGTGTATTCCCATTTTTAACAAATCCATCGATTAATGGACAGTTGAAAATCATTGCCAAGAAATGCGGAATATCTAAGAACATAACGTTTCACATGGCTCGTCATTCATTTGCAACCACAGTAACGCTTACCAATGGTGTTCCAATTGAAACAGTTTCTAAAATGTTGGGACATACAAGCATCAAAACGACACAGATTTACGCTAAAGTTGTCGATTCTAAAATCAGTAACGATATGATGATGTTGAGAGAAAAACTTGGTAACAAACAAGAAATTCCAACTCAAATTCGAGCGGTAAATTAATTTTCTGTACAAACCGAAAATAAAAAGTGAGGCACAATCACCTCGCTTTTTATTTTCGATTATCTTCAATCGTAGTATCAAACGGAATTATGTTACACATCTCTCGCAAACGGCTACGGACTTCGTTCCCATACATTTCTGTAATTTGTGAGGCATTTAGGTTTGATGTGAAATGTGTGAGCAAACCACGAGAAACGTACAAATCGTATCGTGAGAGGATTATTTCACGCATTACGTTCACGTTGTTGCCAAAGTAATTCGATTTCGATTCAAGTCCCAAATCATCAAAACAATAATCCTTTGGGTGTTTGTTTTTATCACCCCACTTTTCAGTGTATCGAAAAAGTGTATCAGTTCCATTGCTTAAAAACTCGAATGCGACTTCTCGACAAGGTCGAATGATATATTTTGCATCCGAACGTAGAAATTCTCTAAAAACACGCATTGCGGACGTTTTACCAACTCCTATCTTACCAATCAACATCACACCTTTAGCGAAATCGACATTAAGTTCGGCTGCTTTTTCTTCGTTACAATCGAAATAAGCGAGCATTTTTTCGAGAACCAACAGGTCGCAATTTTCGATTTGATATTTTTCTCCGTATAAGGCTTTGCCTTTTGCCTCGAACTTTTTGAGGAACTCAGTAAAATCAAAATGCTTCGTCATAATTTCCTGTTTTTGTGATTTGAGTTGAACGTTCGTTTGAAATCCATTTTTTTGCTGCCGATTGCCAGTCAACTATCGAAATATTATTTTTGGTTACCCAACCTGTGGCAGAATAGTGATTGAAAAATTTTTGAGCCGTTTCGGCGTTCGAGTTATTCAATTCAAAAAAATGCAATGTTTCTGTTTGGGTTGGAAACAACGAAAATTCATTTTCTTTTTTTGCCGCAACTTTTTTTCTTTTTTCTATTTCTTCATTTTTAGAAAAATTTTCTAAAGGGTTTTTTGATGCTTTTTGTGAAATTGAATTTTGAACATTTTTAAACTTAAAATAACTCTCTTTAACATTTATATACTTTAATACTTTATATAGTGATGCAGATATGCATCTGGTCTGATGCAGAAATGCATCGAACTGATGCATATTTGCATCAAGTTGTGGCATATCTGCATCAACCTGATGCACTTTGGAATGCATATTTGCATCAGACTGTGGCATATCTGCATCAGCATGTAGCATAAATGCATCAGCTATTGAATCTAAAAATTGAAAATCTTCATCGGTAAATTCAAAAATAATGAGTCGAATTTTGGTGTATTTTTCTCTACTTGGTTTTGGGAAATATTCAATATATCCCCATTCGTGAAGATTCTGCAATGCACCATAATATGTGTGTAAAGAACCTATTTTACAATAGATTAACGTATTCTCCCTCTGAAGCATGACATATTCAGACGTTCTATTTCTATTCCAAAACAATAGAATGGTCATATATAGGCTGATATGAAAGTGTTTTAAGCGATTGTCAATAGCTACAACCTCATAAAACGCAAAGAATTGCGTAAAAAAATTCATATCAGATATTATTTGGGATTGATTTTATTCGAGTTCATAATTTCTTGAATATCATCACGGTCGTAATAAATAGTTGAGCCGAATTTGGTAAACGGTACTTGACCTGAATCTCTCAGGTATTGCAACGTAGAGTTCGACATTTTCAAAAACTTCATCACTTCGTTCGATTTCAACCACTTTTTTGAAATATCGAATTTGCGTTCTTTCTCAAGTAATTCGTTGATTTCGAACAATAATTCAACCTTAAACTTTGCAAGGTCATCGGGCGAGATAATTTCTAGTGCCATAATTCATTGATTTTAAAATTAAGGCTACAATAATATACTTAAAATCAGACACAATTTCTTACATAAGACTTATTAAGAATTTTAAATTTATTATTTCGGTGAATATCTGTTGATTATAAAGAATAATTAAATGTTCAAAGTATAAGATTTTATCATTAATTCTAAAAATACCATTGGATTTTTAATTCTGTTATGAAGTTCAGCTATTCGTTGCGATATGTTTTTTATCTCTATACCAAAAAATCGACCTAGATTTTCGATAAACTCGTGAATTGTAAATATTTCTCCCGTTCTTTTTAGGAAATATTCTGTGTGAAATAAAGCAAATCCAATTTCAACAATATCAATGGATTTACATTTGTTCGGATTTGTGATAAACTTGCTTAATTCTTGAGGTATTGTTGAGAAAAGTTTGTTCTCATGGCTATATTTCACAAATACGATTAGCTCTTGAATAGTATTTAAAGCCATTTTATAAATGAGAATATGAACTTTATGGTATGAATGTATCGGTTGATTGTTGTCTATTTTAAATTGTTCGGTTGGAAACAGTAAAATATCGAACGAACCTTCAAAGAACATCAAAGCATTTTGAAACTGAATCAAAGCTCTTGTCAAATATTCAAACGAAAGTCGAGCCGATTTTGATGTATAAACATTTAATTCTAATTCTTGTTTAAATAGGAAAAGTTGGTGTTCTAAGCTCTTAGAATATTTTTTGTAACTAATTGTACCTTTTTCGGGTTCTAAGTTAAGTGCATTAATTAACTCTACTTGTCTCACAGTAATTAATTTCTCATTCATATAATGGTTGGTTTTTAGAGTTTTCCAATCATTTTGGAGTAAATTATGAGTAGTTTTTACTCTTTTTCTGCTCCTTTTTCATCAATTCTCATCATTTGTTTTTATAACTTATCCTAAATGATTCTTTTTGTGTAAATAGTTGTCAATCATTTAAAATTATCAGCATAAATCAATCAAAATTAGTAGCAGCTATTGCAGCAGAAACGGGACTAATTTAAGTAGATTCGCAAAAAGCTTAAATGCTTTAATAAAATCAGTTGGTTTGTCTTTGAAAAAAAGAGAACATTCAATTAGTTGGTTTAGAAACGTTTAATATTTCAGAGCGTGCAGCTCGTACAGGAAGAAACTAAAAACAGAAAAAGGATTGACGAAGTCACTAAAATAATAAAATAGAATCGGGGACATTTTTTTAGTATGCCCCCGATTCTTTATTATTATTCCTAATTGAAAGCCTCAACGAAATATTTACTATGTGTTGAAATTAACTTCTCAGTTAGTTTAAATCGGAAACTATAAATTCTACTCTTCTATTTAAAGTTCTTCCTTCTTCACTTTTATTATCGGCAATAGGCTTTGTTGAGCCATAGCCTATTGCTTTTAATTGTAAAGGGTTTATTCCTTTTTTGATAAGATAATCCATAACGGTAATTGCCCTATTTTGAGAAAGTATTTGATTTAGCTCATCTTTTCCGATATTATCCGTATGTCCTTGGATTGATAAATTAATTGCAGGATTATCTATAATGGTTTTAAAAATAATATCCAATATTGCGTATGCCCCAGTTGAAAGCTTATTAGTGCCAGTTTCAAACTTAATAGCATCAAATTTAAACATAGTCCCTTTTTCAATATTTTGAACTTTTAATTCAGGGATAAGAATCGAATCTCCATATTTTTTATGTTCAAGATTTAACGTTTGTATCATCGGAATGCAGCCTTTTTTATATATCTCAACATTATAATTCGCTGCTGAAAGCATAACTGCATAATTACCATTTTTAGTAACAGTTTTTATCGTATCATTGACTGATTTAAATAAAAGTTCTGCTTCGTCTTTCCCTAATACGGTACCAAAAACAGAAATTTTTAGCGAGTCTTTTTGCAGAGAATCAACTTTGGGGGGAACATTTGCAAAACTATCCTTTATCAGATTTAAATTTGTTGCTTTGTCAGTATAGGATGGTATATTAATATTGTTGCTTTGGTTCTGTTGAATTATGTTTTCAGGATAACTGTTTGTGTTGCTTTTGGAAGGTTTAAAACGCAGTTCAGAAAGTTTATACGAAACCCCAAGCTCAAGGCAATATGCTGTTGTTCTTATATTATTGCTCCTGCTCATTAACGATATAATCTGATAATTCGAATTTGCAAGAGGAGTTTCATCCGAATTCTTGTCGCCCGCAATATTCTTTATACCCTGTAACAACGATAAACCTGCCGTAACCGCTAACAAGGGTGTTACACTGTACTTACATCCTAAAGTAAACTGTCCTCCCACATTATTTTTCAAATTTAACTTTCCAGAATTCGACAATTGCTTATTTGTGGGATAGTGATAGGGCGAATTGCTTATGTCAATATTATAAAGAGTAGCGTTATATTTTGGATAATACCCTTCAGCAGTGTATTGAACCGAACTTTCATAGGTTTGACTGGCAATAATGGAATAAAACATACCGACAAGGCAGTATAAACTTAGTTTGGTTGATACAGGGCAATCGAAATGCAGTAACACTGGAATGTCAATATAATGGACTTTTTGGGTTTCTTTCAGGTTATTTCCTTTTTCGTATAGATATACATTTTCATTATCGACATCAGTAGTCCATAATGAATCATTGTAATTTGATTTTAGTCCCGAACGATAATAACTGTAATTCAGCCCTAATGACATTCCAATATGTACGGTTTTTATATTCATAAAATAATATGCAATGTCAAGTCCCCCAATAAAACCAGATTTCATACTCACATTATCTTTATAATTTGAGTTACTGAAGTTGGTGATACTCGGGGCTGCATGAATATCTAAAAAAACAGACCCAGGTACAGTGAACATCTTAACGGTATCCTGACCTGTAACTGCCAGTACGTTGATAGTAAAGGCAAATGCCAGTAAATGACTATAATATTTTTTCATTCTGTTAAATTTAACGTTTTTCATCATATATATCTTTGGGATTATTTCAAAAGAGGAAGACATAGATATATCTTCCCTCTCTGATTAATTGTCTGTTTTACTTTTGAATTACGATTTGTTTGATGTCCTTAAAATTGTTCATCTGTAATTCAACATAGTATATGCCTTCAGGAACATCATCCACATACAATTGGTAGGTTTCCGTCGTTCCTGTTTTAGTTACCTGAAGTGTTTGAAAAACAACTCCCAATGCATTAATAATTCGGATTGTTGCATTGCCTTTTTCATTGTTTACAAAGCTCACGGTAAAATGCTCACTCGAAACAGTTGGATACACTGTTACTATGTCAGATTTAAGAGTTACCGATTTAGCTGCTGAATATGCTTTACATCCATTTGAATCGGTAATTGCTACCTTATATTCAGCACTCATATACTCTGGACTGAGTGCCAAAAATTGATTGTTATCGATTATTCCTGAAGGAAGCGGGCTGCCATCAGCATAAGTCCATTGATATGTTTGTAACGCATTGCTTGTATTATCGACAACCAAAATAGACACAATTCCCGATTTTTTCTTTTCATACACGACAGGGGTAATTGCCGGATATTCTTTGATTGTTATGGTATCGGACACAACATGACAATTTGTTATTTGATTTACAACAGATAATGAATATTCACCTGCACCATTTTCAGGTAATATATAGCTTGAATCGTTGGCTAAGTCAATTACATTACCATCGATTTGCCAATTATAAACCATATTTGTATTATAATTAGAACAGCTTATTTTACTTCCTATACATAAAGTTGATTTTGTTTTATCTAGTATAGGCATGGATGGAACATCAGCAGATTCCTTACTATCAATAGTTTCATCGCCATTCAAATCTCCACAGACTTCGGGGAATGAAATTTTACCATTACCGTTAATATCTCCAGCAATCTCTGGAGCAGTAACCTTACCGTCTCCATTTATATCTCCTGCTATTTCAGAAGAAGAAATTTTGCCATCACCGTTTTTATCACCTGCAATTTCAGAGCCATCAATTGTTCCGTCTCCATTGGTATCTCCTGTTATTTCTGGTAAGGTAATTTTGCCATCACCGTTTTTATCACCTGCAATTTCAGAGCCGTCAATTGTTCCGTCTCCATTGGTATCTCCTGAAATTTCTGGTAAGGTAATTTTGCCATCACCATTTTTATCTCCTGCGATTTCAGAACCGTTTATTATTCCGTCACCATTAGAATCTCCTGTGATTTCAGGTAAGGTAATTTTGCCATCACCATTTTTATCTCCTGCGATTTCAGAACCGTTTATTATTCCGTCACCATAAGAATCTCCTGCAATTTCAGGTAAGGTAATTTTGCCATCACCGTTTTTATCACCTGCAATTTCAAAGCCGTCAATTGTTCCGTCTCCATTGGTATCTCCTGTGATTTCTGGTAAGGTAATTTTGCCATCACCATTTTTATCTCCTGCCATTTCAGAACCGTTTATTATTCCGTCACCATTTGTATCACCTGTAATTTCAGGTAAGGTGATTTTGCCATCACCGTTTTTATCTCCTACCATTTCAGAGCCATCAATTATTCCATCTCCATTGGCATCACCTGCTATTTCTGGAGAAGTGATTTTGCCATCACCATTTTTATCTCCAGCAATTGTTGTTACTCGTAGTATTCCATTTTTAAGTATAAATGCAAAATTGGGGTCGTTTCCTCCTGATAAAACAATTGCATAATCACTAGCCGAACTTGATACATTCGCCAAACACGTAATTATTGGTTTTGATTTGATTAGTGAATCTAAATTGCTGTTATTATGACCGTTGAAAGTTAACTTAAAATTAGGATTTACAGAACCAACAACTCGATACATTGTATCAACAGAAATTACAACTATTTTTTTATTGATTAAAAAGCTATCAGCTTCAAATGTTATTGAATAGTTGTTTCCAGCAGTTAAAGTTCCTTGATTAATTACATATTTACCAGCAGTTTCGCCACTAGTTCTACCTAACAAACCTGTAAAATAATCCGTACCAACAAGAGCAGGACTTACCGAATACGTAAATACTGGATCATTATCTCCGTACACTTTGGTTTGACTTACATCGGCAGTTACTGTAATTGGTTTTGCGGTAATGTCGAAGTTTTTACTTACATACGAAATTGTATAGTTCGCACCCACATCAAGTGTTCCTTGGTTGATTGCATAAGAACCAATATTTTCACCAACATCACGTGTTAATACTCCAGTGAATACATCGCTACCAACAAGTGTAGGACTTACAGAATAAGTGAAAATCGGGTCGTTTGCTCCATATACTTTGGTTTGACTTGCATTGGCAGTTACTGTAATTGGTTTTGCAGTAATGTCGAAGTTTTTACTTACATACGAAATGGTATAGTTTGCACCAGCATCAAGTGTTCCTTGATTGATTGCATAAGAACCTATGTTTTCGCCAGTAACTCTTGAAAGTGAACCTGTGAATGCATCAGTTCCCACTAATGCAGGACTTACCGAATAAGTAAATGTTGGGTCTATTGTTCCGTACACTTTGGTTTGACTAGCATCGGCAGTTACTGTAATTGGTTTTGCGGTAATGTCGAAGTTTTTACTTACATACGAAATTGTATAGTTCGCACCCACATCAAGTGTTCCTTGGTTGATTGCATAAGAACCAATATTTTCACCAACATCACGTGTTAATACTCCAGTGAATACATCGCTACCAACAAGTGTAGGACTTACAGAATAAGTGAAAATCGGGTCGTTTGCTCCATATACTTTGGTTTGACTTGCATTGGCAGTTACTGTAATTGGTTTTGCAGTAATGTCGAAGTTTTTACTTACATACGAAATGGTATAGTTTGCACCAGCATCAAGTGTTCCTTGATTGATTGCATAAGAACCTATGTTTTCGCCAGTAACT
>Ga0302288_1000132_pt1 | contig 68924 bp, 56 predicted proteins | sample III_Fen_N1_1_FD_194549 | JGI IMG/M metagenome (GOLD analysis project Ga0302288, IMG submission 194549) | Peat permafrost microbial communities from Stordalen Mire near Abisko, Sweden - III_Fen_N1_1 | ecosystem: Environmental > Terrestrial > Soil > Wetlands > Permafrost | place: Sweden: Abisko... | reverse complement strand
GCCTGATTTTCTTCGATTTGGCACTGAAAGTACAAATTCAAATCGTTGAAACTGAAAAGGCTATATAATGTATTGTATTTTAATAAGTTATAATGGTCTCGGAAAAGTTTAACGGGACACTAGTGATATTATTTATTGATTTTCTTGCACAAATACCCCATAAACTCAACTTGATTATTTACGAATCTTATGCTTCCACCTAAACCATCTCCGCTTTGATTTGGCTTTCCCCATCGATCAAAGTTTTCCCACGAAGATTTGAATGTACCAACTCCATTACCATTTATTTTTATAATTTCAATTCTTGTTTTCATTAAACCTCTCATTGGCAAAATAGTTTGTTCAGCAGTTCCGATAAGTTTACCATTTGAAACCTTAAAAGTGATTTCACCCTCTTCAAATTCTGGTGGATAGTTTTCGCTCCCTTTTGAGACAGATGGTATAATGTAAGTGCCTTCATATTCTCTTAAATCAATGTTAGTTACGGTAAATGATGGTGGGCTATTCTTTAAATCCTTGACAACAGGTGTTGGTTTGCTGATGATCTGTAGTAAGGAATCAATCCGCTCACCCAGCAATACATTCAAGTCGGCCAGCCGATTTGTTTCTTTGGAACTTAATTCCACCACCTCTAATTTGTTTTTCAAGGATGCAATTTCAGCTTGAGCTTCCGTCAAACCTTTAGTCAACTGTAGCGATGAGTTACCGTCATCGGAAGCCTTTTTCGTCATTTCCAGAATTTTTAGGTCTTGTTCACGGATCGTTTTGGAAAGGGCCTCCAATCTTTGTTGGTATTCATTTTTCAGGCTTAACACCGCACTTTGCTCATGATTAAGAACCTGAATCAAAGAATCCTTCGAAATCAAGAGTGCTTGGTAAGCTACTAATAACTCCTTTTTACTGAATTTGGTCACCTCCTGAGCTTCGACAAACGAGGCACTTGCAACAAAGGCTGATAAGACTAAGATTTTTAGGTAAGATTTCATACGTCGACAATTATTGGTTTTTTTTCCAGGTAATGCCACCATCAGTGGAGATGGCTCTATAAGAAGTTTCATTCATTACGACAAGAACTTTGATGATATCCCCTTCGAACATATAAGGATCCACTAGTACATCTCTGCTACTCAAATCAAGAGAAATATCCAGAGCTTGTTCCAATTTACTCTGGAAGGAGGTCCAAGTCCACCCCCCGTCGATCGAAAGTTCACACATCCCTGTCACGATTTTTTTGGAATTATCTTTGGCAACAGCAAAATGAACACCACATACTCTCAACGACGTGTATCCCTTGGTTGTTCGGTCAAACCGATACAGCTCACTAGTATTGTAATCTCCAACGGAAAAGTACAAAAGATTCTTATCCTGATAATCGAACGAAAAATCGCAAATGGATTTAAAGCTTACCAAATTCAAAATATTATTGACAGTTTCCCAATTTCGCCCACCATTCTGAGTGAAAAAATATTTTTCATTGTCGAAGGACCAAACCTCCTTTGAATCGAAGGGTGAAACATACATTTTCTGGATATTGTAGGCATCACTGTTGTTAAACAATGAGTAAATCAGACACTCGCGCCAGCTGACACCCTGATTGTCTGAGACCCAAATTCCTCGATTCTTTACGTCATATTCCCTATTATTTTCGACGATCTTGTATTGCTTTCCATCCGAAGTTTCGACCTGGCTGATAACTACAGAATGCGGATTGGGTCCATAATTCATACCGACGACATTTAACTTCGTATCGACAAAAGCGAGCATATCGTTCTCATACGTTCCCCACTCATTGTGTTGATCATTGTTGTAATATAGGAATACACCCAGCTTTGATTTATTTTGGTATAGTCCTTGTATATAGCTCGCATGTACCGGGTGTTCAATATCCATCGTATCCCATTTCTGGCCACTCAGGTCTGAACGGCACAAAGCAGGACTGCCATTCAATGCACCACCTACAAACAGTTTGTTATCATTCCTATAGCAACACCACATACAGACATTACTGACCAACGCCCAGCTTTCACCTTCATTGTCACTTCGGAAAAGTCCTTTTTCAGAACCGACCAACAGAAAATGCGTTCCAACTTGATTAATTTTCACAACTGATAGCAATGTGGGACCCTTGGACTCTGTTACACCACGAGAATTCGTTGTATCAAATCTTGGAAGTTTCACTGCGATGTTGATCCAAGTTTGTCCTGAATCGATAGACTTGAAAAGTTCGGACTTGGTCAGCATGTAGTATGTCTTTACATCGACCGGGTCAATTATGAATTGCAGCAACTGATCACTGGTTTTTAGTAAAACCCAGGTAAAACCGGCATCGGAGGTTCTGTACAAACCCTCCGATCCCAACAGGAACACTTCCGATTCCTGATACGGGTTCGCGATGATGCCCCTATACTGCTGTCGTTCGGATAGACCATTCTCAATTTGCCTCCAGTTTTCCCCTCTATCCACGCTTTTGACTATACTTTGATCGTCATTGACGGAATAGATAATATTCGGATCATTCAAGGGTTGAGTACGGTAAAAGGTGTTGGAAGCATTTTTAATCCATTCATCTCCAATTTCACCGATTCCTTCATATATGTCTCGATGGATTGAAATAGTTGGTATTCCTAGTTTATTTAGAGTAACCATATTTGGCATGAACACATTTTGAAGATAATGCGAAAGTAGGTACCGTTGATAGGCATCCTTCAAGCTTTTCCGAAGGACTATTCGTGTCGAAAGGGTAGTGTTGTGGATGGATACATAAGTGTCCAGCAGGGTAGCTTCCGCTGGTAAAAGGCATCGAATTTCCACTTCAGTCAAATTTTGGCCACCCCAGGGAGAAAAAAGCTGCACACCGGAATCCCCATTATCTTCGATTCGGTCTCCCAACATGAGCGTCCCTGCGCATTTATAAAATTGAAAGGCGGATACTGAATTGTGGTGGATGTAACAATTCAATGTCCTGATATTTGTACATTCATTTGCGACAATACCAATAGAGCCACAACCATTGATATCGGCTTTAATAAGGTCCACCTTGTTTGACCGATTGATATAAAATACATCCCCCATGCAAGTAGTCGGTTCTTTCAGAAAATGCCTGAAAATACCATTGAAAATTTGAACACCATTGCAATCGATGATATTAAACACATTCTCCGTAGGTGACAAGCAATGGATATAGGTTTGTTCGGGAAAAACGATGGTCACATTATTCTTTCGCGTTAAATTAAAGGACTCCTCCGAAGAGAAATCGGTCCAATCGATGTAAACAGTGCTGTTGTCTTGAATGGAATCTAGGATGGATTGCAAGTCTTTGGAAGAATTGTACGTCACTTTTCGGTGTACGTTGGCTGGGAATTCCTCCTTTTTTATCTCCGCTTTTAATTGATTCCCTGTAAAAATAAAGGTATTCGCCACTATGACAGTTAAAAGCACAGATAAGTATCTGAAAGTTTTGTTCATGGCTAATTCTTAATAATTAAGACTGTGTTACTCCAATGAGTTAAATTACCATTGGAACAACACAAATGTAAATTAAGTATTCAAGTTTCGCAAGTAAAATATAGGCAGCCTTTTCGATTTCCAACCGATTATCCTATATGAATATTAAGAATTGGACAAAAAAAATCCCCGCATCAAAATTGCTTCGGAAGCGGGGATTTAGAGGTGCTTTTCGTTAAGCTTTCAGTTTCTCAAAATACATCGCGAACGAACGGTACAGGAAGTGGGTCCACTTGCCGAACGGAACGATCAGAATGGCCCATTGAGCCAAAACAGTGAGGTGTACCAAGAATATCCACTTGTTGGCTTCCAGTATGTCAATATCAATAAACAATCGAACCATAAAGGCAGAAAGCCCCATCATAAACAACCAGACAACAAAGAACCAGTCCGATGGCTGCGACTTCTTGGCAACAGATTTATCCTTTTTGATGCGGTGTCGAACGAAGTCGAAGGTGACCACGAAGATGATGCCGCTCAACACGTAACCCAGGATGTGAACGAAAAGGTATTCGGTATGGAACCAGTTCAGGAACACCGTGGTGAAGAGCAATGACAAATAGGCCAGCACCAGCACGAAGTGTTCAAACCAACGGAACTGGTTGTCGTCGCAGCCTAAGGCCCTTTTTTGCGTGAACATGTGGACAAAGAGTTCGCCCAAGGAGGTCACGTATTTTTTGAAAGGTACCTTGGACTTGGGTTTGATCACGGTGAAGTACCACATCCGAGCCACATTGGGCACGAGGATGGTCACTCCTACTGTGGCAATGGCGATGAATTCAAACCAGTGGCCGAATTCCAGCATTTTTTCCAATTCGAAACCGACGGAGTAAGCGAAGCCGAGTACACCGGCCAAAACGGCAGCCATAGAGACCCAAGTCAGGGTCAACGATTTGTAGAGCAAACCGGAGAGCCCTGTCCAGTCGTATTGAGCGGTGAGCCAGCGGCGGAGAGACATCATGAGTTCACCGGGATCTGCTTCTTGTGGGCAATGCGTGGAGCATTCACCGCAATAGTAACAGGACCAAGGTTTCAGGGAGGCTTGGATATCTTCTTCCAAACCAAGGACGCTCATGCGGACCATTTCTCTTGGAAACGAAGATTCCTCCGTTGACAACGAGCAGACTGCTGTACAGTTACCGCAGTTGTAGCATGCGTTAAAATCGAATGCCCCGTATTTTTTCAGTTCTTTTCCAAATGCAGGATTGATCTTAGACATCACTTATTGATTTTATAACTGTAAAACTCATCCATATCGTCTATCTCGCCTACTTTGACAAAGCCGAATTTGACCAGTGAAAGCAAGTGATACATCACTTCGTCGGTGGGCATGTTCAACTTCTCTGCGAGTTGTTTGATGGTCAATTCATCCGTGGCCAAGGCTTCCAACATCTGTTTCTTGATGCGGCTGAATTCCTTCAAATTCTCCTTGGCTTGTTCGGGAACGCCACCCAACTTTTCGCGCAGGTATTTGGCTGTTTTTCCTTTTTCTACTTCCATGATTTTTTAGACTAAAGCATCAATCATACTAAAAATCTCCGCACTTGAACAAGCAATCAGATTCACAGCGTCCGGTTCACAGACTGGTGCACACATGCCACAACCCTTACAAACTGAATTGTTTATTTCGGCAAGGATCTTTCCGTCTTTTTCGATTTTGAGAATGGCATCGAACGGACAAGCCTTTTCACAGGCACCGCACCAGCTGCATTTTTCGACATCAATCACGGCTACCAACGGATCGGTTTCCAGTTCGCCCTTACTCAAAATAGAATACGATTTTGTAGCGGCCGAAAGCGCCGAATTCACCGATTCTGCGATGTTTTTGGGGCCTTGACAGGCTCCAGCAATGGTGATGCCGTCGATGACGGTTTCGACCGGGCGCAATTTCATGTGCACTTCGTTGTAGAACTTGTCACGACCTTTCGGAATTTTGAACAAACTGCCTACCGAATTGTCGGCTCGCGGAACCATACCAGTAACCAGCACCACCAAGTCGGCTTCCACTTCAATTTCCCGACCGTTGGTCAGGATGTCGTTGATTTTCACGATGGTCTTGCCTTTTTCCACAGCAACGGTTGGAAGGTTGTCCTCATACGATTGCAAGTAAATATCGCCGGAACGCAAGGACTCGGCATATAGGACTTCTTGTTTCCCATAGGTACGCAAACCGCGGTTGAAATGGTAATTGTTGAGATCACCAAATTTCTTCTTGGCTATAACGGCAGCGTGAATGGTAGATGTACAGCAATTGCGGGAACAATACGTGTTCTCACCATCGGTTTGACGACTTCCAACACAATAGATGTAGGCTATGTTTTGGATTTTCTGACCCTTGTATATCAATTGACCTTGCTGTTCATCAATGAGTTGCTTGAATTCTGGCAACGTGATGATTTTATCGGACAAACCATATCCGAATTCTCCCTGCATCGGAGTATAGGGATCGAAACCAGTTGCCATCAGAACAGATCCGACCGACATTTCGACGATTTCAGCCTTCGTTTTGATTTGAAGACTAAAGTTACCGACACTTCCCTTGTTGCCTATGACTTCGCTGTTGGTAAACAACTTGATGTTACTACGTTTAAGCAAATCTTCATACAATCGACTCACCATTTCCTTTCCGGTTTCCGACGTGGTAGAAAGGGACCCCCATTGAGCGACCCGACCACCAACAGTGGCTTCTTTCTCAATTAAAACCACATCGCAATTTTTGTCTGACAAGGACAGGGCGGCTTTCATACCAGCCACACCGGCACCAACAACGGCAACGGCTTTGATGGCTTTGATCTTATTGGTTTCCAAGGCTTCGGCATATCGGGACTTTTCGATAGCCGCTTTCACTAATTGAATTGCCTTTTCAGTAGCACCAACTTTGTTGTCGGAATGGGCCCAGGAGGCTTGTTCACGGATGTTGGCATGCACATACGTGTATTTGTTCAGTCCGGCACGAATCGAAACGTTCCGAAAGGTTTGCAAATGGAGTTTCGGTGAACAAGAAGCGACGACGACGGCATCCAAATTAATGGCTTTGATATCATCCACCATGTCTCGCTGATTGGAATCCGAGCAGGCAAACATGGTTGTTTTCGACAGAAAAACAATTTCTTCTCCCTCTACTGCTTGACGCACTTTTTCCACATCGACATAATCGGAAATGTTACCTCCGCAATGGCAGATGTAAACACCTATTCTTTTCTTTTTCATGCGTGTTGAATTAAGTAACTGATGGCTTCGGAAGAGGCAGCACCTGCCGATAGAATGGAATCGGGAATATCCATGGGGCCTGTGGCTGTTCCGGCAACAAAGACGCCTTCGATGCTGGTTTTGGCCGGGCTTGCCAGCATATCGCTCTGACCGACGAAGTTGAACGGATCGAGCGCCAGTTTTTCGTTGTCAAAAAACTTGTCGATGCCGGTATTGGGCAATACACCGTTGGCAAGAATCACCATATCGTGTTCGGTTTCGGTCAGTTTACCGGTGTTGATGTCTTCGTAACGAAGCATCAGGTTGCCATTTTCCAATTCGGAAATACGACCAATTTTGCCTTTCACGAAGTTGACGCCCATGCCTTTGGCTTGTTGGTAAAATTCTTCAAAGCCTTTACCGAAGGAACGGATGTTGATGTAGTAGATGGTCACATCGGCCATGGGCAGAGCACCCATGAGCAATTGAGCCTGCTTGATGGAATACATGCAACAGATCTGCGAACAGATGGGATTTCCAACGGAAGCGTCGCGCGAACCAACACAGAGCACATACGCCAAGCGGTCTGGCATCTTGCCGTCACCTGGACGGAGAATAGTATTGAACGGACGCGTGGGAGCCAATTCGCGCTCCATCTGCTGTGCTGTCAGTACGTTTTTATACACACCATAGCCGTAGCGAGGCATGTTCTTGGGATCGAAGAGTGTAAAGCCCGTAGCGATGACCACGGTTTTGACTTCCAAATCGAAGGTTTCGACTTCCATGGTGAAATCAATGCAATTGGTCGGGCAAACTTTCTCGCAGGCACCGCATAATGTGCAACTTTCAATATCGATGGCGGCAGCTTTGGGACTGCAGATGCTGAATGGAATGAAGGCGGCTTTACGACCGATCAGTCCAAACTGATATTGGTCGCGCACACTGACCGGACAGGCTTGCTCGCATAATTGACAGGCGGTGCAGTCGGCCACATGAACATAGCGGGGTTGTTGGGTTACGACAGCCGTAAAGTGGTTTTCACTGATTTTGTGAATTTTACTAACCTCGCTACCTGTTAAGATGGTGATGTTGGGATGTCTGGAGATTTCGGACACTTTGGGTGTGGTGATGCAGGCAGCGCAATCCAGTGTAGGAAATACCTTGCTAAGCATGATCATCTTGCCGCCCACGGAGAGTTCCTTATCCACCAAAAGCACCTTATAACCCGTATTCGCCAGGTTCAACGCCGCTTCACCACCGGCGATGCCTGCTCCAATGACCAGCGCATCGTAGGTTAATTTCTTACCGGAATCTTCCATCAGGCGTGTAATGTTTTGAGTAAGTATTCGTTGAAGCTTCGGATTTGTTTCACAAAAGATTCGCTGCACACGGAGCAGATGGCTGCCATACGCAGACGAGCCGGATCGATTTCTTTCGATTTCATCAGCTCATGGGTCTTGCCCACTAGGTGTCCGGTTTTCTCGGTGCAGGTTTCTCCATACACGCAATCGCTACCGTCAGCAGCAATGAAAACGCCGTCAAATCCTTTTTCGTAGGCATGCAAAATCCAGCTGGGCTTAATGCCGCTGGAGCAGGGAATGCTTATGGTATAGACCGTTGGGGGATAATGCAATTTCAACAATCCGGCCATGTCGATGGCCGGATCGGAAATCTTTTCGGTCGAAAACACCAAGATTTTGGCTGTTTTCATTTTTTCTTCATGTATACTTTGAAGTATCCGTTTTCTTCGAGAAAGCCTAGGTATTCATGGCCTTGTTTGCCACACCATTTCGGGATGTCTAACTTGGTACCTTCGTCGGCTGACAGAATTTCCATTACATCACCAGCTCCAATGGTGCCGATGGCTTTTTTTGCTTCCAAAAGGGGACCCGGGCAAGCGGTTCCACGAGCATCGACTGATTTGGCTACATTGACGGATTGCAATTCTTCGGTTGTCATAATTGTATATTTTTTGGGTTTGATTGTTAAATGAATAGCTGAATGCTACTTTCGCCTGCATCTGCCACAAAGGTGGCTGCTCCTGCATAACGCAAATGCGGATAGTCGATGATTTCTTCCTTTTTAAAGCCCATCAAGCCCATGGACATTTCGCAAACGGTGATTTCAATACCGAGTTCGCCTGCTTCCTTGAACATCGTTTCCATGGACATGACATTTTGCTTTTTCATAAGCATCTTGATCATCATCGGACCCATGCCAGCCATGTTCATGTTAGACAAAGAGAGTTTGTTTTTCCCTTTGGGCAACATGATGCCGAACATTTTTGATATGAAATCTTTGCCTGGGGCTTTTTTCTTTGGATCGCGCAGGGCAGAAAGGGACCAAAACGAGAAAAATAATTTAACCTGAGTGTCCATGGCGGCGGCGGCGATGGAAATGACCATGGCAGCTAAGATTTTGTCCATATCGCCCGAAACAACGGCTATGGACAATTGGTCTTTACGGCCATTTTCCAATTGTTCGATTTTGCCTTTCAGCTCGTCAATCTGAGCTTGCAATTGCAGTACAGATACTTCGTTCGTGTTTTCCATAGTCTATCTGATTTATTGAATGAATGAATGCAGTTTCTTACAAATCTAACAACCTTATTTACAAAACAATTGTAATAAGAGTAGAAAATTTTGATTTGGGTCAACAAATTTACTTTCTTCTACGAACTTTTCCTACCGTATAATATTTATATGTTTGCAATTTTATATGTTATAAAACATATAATGCACACTCCGAATTGAAGTGTGCAGATAGCTAGTAGCAAGAAAGGTTTCAGGAGATTAATTTACAAACCTTTAGCTTGTTTTATTCCACTGATCGGTCAACGGAATTGTAGTGGGAACTTCACCGACAAGACCAAATTCCTTCCAGGATTGAACGCCCCAACCTCCTTCAACGTAGAAAGGTGATCGATGTATCGGACATCGAAAATGTTGTTCAGTGAAACACCCAGATTCATGGCTTGCTTGTTAAGGTAAGCCGTTCCTCCGAGATTCAGATCGAAAAGCTGGTAACCTGGGGTAGCGGTTTCCTCGGGTGAAGGCCTGTCTTGATTGAATGCGATATGGGCTTTCAATCCTGCAAAAACTTGCTTCAAAAAAGCCAATCGTTCCCTTTCAACACGAAGTTCCACGTTCAGCTTATGTGCAGGAATAAAGGGCAAATAGTCACCCGATAACTGCTTTCCGATGACCCAAGCATAGGTTGTCTCAAAATGAAGCCAAGGTATCTCTGCCGGGTGGATGTGCAAGCCTGCTTCGCCACCGTACAGTTTGGAATCCGCTTGCATATACTGATAAATGGGCGTTCCGGCCGATGTATGGATTCCAGTTGGTGCTTGGAACAGGAAGTCATTCACACGATTGTAGAATCCAGCCAGATCCATAGTGAAATGTTTTTTATGCCAATGAGCACTCACGTCGAACTCGAGCGATTTTTCGGGCTGGAGTGTAGCATCACCCCGTTCAAAAATAGCTTCGTGCGGACCGTTGGAGGTGAGTTCAGCCAGGTTTGGCGTTCGGTAGGCTGAAGCCAGGTTGCTGCGGAAAAAAAGTTCCTCCGAGGGATGATATGTAAAACCGATGGAGCCGCTGAAGCTGCCGTAGTGCTTTTCCAGTGCGGAACGGTAAGATTCCACATTGGATGGACTGCCGACCGCTTCCGAACGCAAGGTCTTGAAATCGTAGCGAAGACCGGACTGCACACTGAAATGTCCCCATGTCTGTTGCAGGAAACCATAACCGGAATAGTTATTGATCAATGCATTGGGCAGTAGGATGGTCTCCCTGTCGTTCAAATTGGTGTTTTCCTGATTCATGCCTTGAAAACCAACGATATAGGCTGAACTCCCGGTAGAAGGCAACTGCAGTTTGGCTTCGTAGGTCAAGGTGGCCAACTGCATCTGCAATTCATACACGTCGGCTTCGCCAAAATGGGTGAGACCGGTGTTCTGGTAGGCCGCATTCAGTTCCAATTTGGTAGTCCCGAGGAATATCTTGTTTTGGGAGGAAATCAAATGCGTGTTCAGCCGTTGGAAGAAAATTTCGTTGGTTCGGCCGCGTTGCTGAATGCCTTCCAAGGCTTCTGGCTCGACCAAGCCCAAATTCTCACGACTGAAATCATAAAACAGCCGAAAGCTCCCGAACGTCGCATTGTAACCGGAATTGGCCTTCACGGAAAGCTCGTTGAATCGGGAATTGGCCAGGTAATCACCCCCACCCTGCAGGTAATCGGCGTGGTTCTTGCCACTCAAACGCAAGCCCCCGAAAAAATGCTCCCCAGCGCCCTTGACGCCCAGGCTGGTATTGGCTCCCAGCGAGTTGGAAAAAAGTTGCAGTTGGTAATCGCCCAGCACTTGATGTTGGGGTGCAGGACTTTCCTTGATGAAATTGAGCACCCCACCGATGGCATCGGAACCGTATAACAAGGAAGCAGGGCCTTTGATCACTTCCACCCGTTCGGTACCGAATTCGTCCAAGCCTAATGGATGATGGCTGGAATATTGGTAGTTTTCGTATCGAACACCGTTGTTCAAGACGAGGATGTCGTTCATGGAAAGGCCACGAATAACAGGTTTGGTCACACCGCTGCCTTTGGAAATCATGTCCACACCGGGAATGCGGGTGAGCATCTCCGACAAACTGGGTGAACGTTGAATATCCGGTCCATCGAGTTTGAGCACGTCGATTTTAACAGCATTCTCGTGTTGTGAAGATTGTTGCCCACCGGTCACGACAATTTCTTCTGTTTCGATTGGCGAGGGTTCGAGACCGATATTAAGCAGTAGATTTTGATTGGTAATCGTCACTTTGCTTAACTGATGGGCATGTCCCAAATAGGAGAATTTTACGACCAACGTTCGCATAGGCAAGTCTTCCAACTTGTAAAAGCCGTCGGAATCGGATGCACAGCTTCGATTCAGTTCAGGAAAATAGACCAAAGCTCCATCCAAAGATTTCCCGGATGTATCGGTTATCCGACCGACCAAACCTCGGGAGGCTTGTAAACTAGCAGAAACAAAAATCAAGAAAAGAAGGCAGAACGTTCTCATTGGGATAGTATTTGAAACAATGTTGCAAATGTAACAATATTTCAAATACCATTTCATTTTTTTTAGTATGTTTGCAGGAGTAAAGTTCAAAACATGACCTCAGCTGAAATCTTGTCTCTTCACCATTTGCGCAAAACGCCAGCACGATTGGCTATTGTCCAACACCTGCTGACCTCCACTCTTCCGCAGTCGGAAAGTGAGATTCATGAAAAAATGCATGAAGCCTACGACCGCATTACGTTTTACCGCAGCATTCAGACCTTGATGGAAGCAGGCATTGTCCATCGAATCGTTGCCGACAACACAACGGTACGTTATGCTATAAACCAGTGCTCAGATCACCAGCATAATCACCGCGCCGACCACGTGCATTTCTACTGCAAGCAATGCGGCAGTGTGGAATGCCTCAAAGGAGTGCCCATCGGGCAGTATCCCATTCCAAAAGGCTATCAAGTGGAAGAATGCGATGTAGTGATCAAGGGTGTATGCAGCAATTGCACAGGGAAAAGCAGTTGAACAATCACGAACTACGGGAATTTTTTCAAAAAAAAACACTACAAATTCTTGCATATCATCATTACAAATGTTACTTTTACTATATTATCCACATTTTAAATGCTGATATAATGATAAATGAGCAGGAATTGAACTTTATTGTCAACGATCAACGGGAAGCGTTTATATCCAAACAACAAGGAGTCTTAAGGCACCTTGACATGAGCCTATACCTGAACAGTGAACAGATTGTCATCGTTTCAGGTATCCGCCGCTGCGGAAAATCCACCTTACTGCGCCAGTTTGCACACCGCTTGGGGGACGACTTTGTGTATGCCAACTTCGACGATGAGCGGCTGCTACATTTCGAAGTATCCGATTTCTCGGCCCTACTCACACTTTGGCACAAGCAAAACAGCAGCCGCAATGTGATCATGGATGAAATTCAAAACATCCCGCAATGGGAACGCTTTGTGCGCCGCATTCACGATGAAGGTTACAAAGTATTTCTATCCGGTTCAAACTCCAAACTGTTGAGTGGAGAACTAGGCACCCACCTAAGTGGACGTTACAAACAATTGTCACTTTACCCGTTCTCCTTTGCCGAATATCTGGACTTTGCCGGTATACTGGTTAAAAAGACAACCCTAGCACAAGCTGCCATTAGCAAAGCATTCGACGATTATTTGTTACACGGCGGATTCCCATTGTATTGTCTATCGAAGGATGAGGAGCTGCTTACTACCCTATACGAAAACATCCTCTATAAGGACATTTTGTTTCGGTACGCCATTCAGGAGAAAAAAGCATTTCGCGAATTGGCCTATTATGCTATTTCCAATATAGGAAAGGAATTCAGCTACCGGAACATTTCTCGCCTGTTGGGTATAAAAAGTGATACTTCCACCAAAAACTACCTGTCGTATATGGAGGAAGCTTTTTTGTTGTTCCAGACACCCAAGTACGACTATTCGCTCAAAAAACAGTACGTTTCCAACAAGAAGATATACTGTATCGACAACGGTTTAAGTAACCGAGTAGCTTTCCGTTTTTCGCAAGACAGCGGACGCTTGCTCGAGAATCTAGTTTTTATCGAACTGCTCCGGCGTGGCTATCAGGTTTATTTTCACAAGCAACAAAGGGAGTGTGACTTTGTATGCCTACAAAACAACACAGTAGTGAGCCTAATACAGGTATGCGACTCGCTTACTCCAGAAAACCGCAAACGAGAAACAGAGGGCTTGCTGGAAGCCATGAATACCTACCGCTTGATTCAAGGAACATTACTCACCCGAGGGAAACCCGAAACGATATCCTTGCCCGAAACTGAACAAACAATACAAATCATCAACGTGATTGATTGGCTGTTGTAACCGATAGGGATTACCACTTGAGGTCATGGACAAGTCAGTGGCCTTTTAAAAAAAAATGATCCTACTAAATTGAATCCACAAGAATACTAGTAATTCGTGACGAGCAATTATCTTTGCACAAAATTGAACTAAGATGAATATTGCTCCTTCGTTACGGACAAAATATAAAGAAATTCTGTATATTTTACTTTTGGCACTCTGCCTTTTACCCATCATCACCGCTCCCATCGCCCTTTTTGCCGGTTTGATTTTCGCATTGAGTTTCGGTCCCGTGTTTCCCAAACTCAACAAAACTATTTCCAAATACTTGTTGCAAGGTTCCGTCGTCGGACTGGGATTTGGCATGAGCCTTCAGCAAGCGTATGCCTCCGGAAAGGACGGCATGCTGTTCACCATTGTGTCGGTGGTTGGAACGTTGTTGTTGGGGATCTTTCTTGCGAAGGCCCTGAAGGTGGAGCAAAAAACCGGTTACCTGATCAGTTCGGGCACCGCCATTTGCGGAGGCAGTGCCATTGCAGCTGTCGGGCCGGTGCTGAAAGCGAACGATGGACAGATGTCGGTTGCCCTTGGAACGGTTTTTATTTTGAATGCCATCGCACTCTTTTTGTTTCCTGTCCTGGGGCATTTATTGGGTCTGAGTCAGCACCAATTCGGCCTATGGTCGGCCATTGCCATTCACGATACCAGTTCAGTGGTCGGAGCGGCTTCCGCTTATGGCGAAGAAGCACTGAAAGTGGCCACCACGGTCAAGCTGACCAGAGCGTTGTGGATTATTCCGCTTTCGTTGGTTACTTCCTTGATTTTCAAAAACAAGACGGAGAAAATCAAGATTCCGTGGTTCATCCTGTTTTTTATTCTGGCCATGGTCATCAACACGGTGGTTGATCTCCCATCGACCCTGACTGGCGGTATCGTTTTTGCAGCAAAAAAAGGGCTGACCCTGTCGCTCTTTTGCATCGGAGCCTCGCTCACCAAGACGGTGATGCGCAATGTCGGGGTTCGGCCCTTGATTCACGGCGTACTTATATGGATCATCGTCAGCGTCGTTTCACTGACGTACATCTACTTGGCTAGCGCTCAATGATCGTGGTTGCACACATGCCCTTCTTCGTGTGAAGCGCAAGTTTGACCACCATCCTTTAATTCTCCAGCCAGGTAGCGTTGAATATTCTCGGTGGAACCGCCCTCGCAATTGCGAATGACCTCGATGCCGTGTTCAGCCAATTTGTTGATGGCACCGTTTCCAATACCGCCAGCCAGCATCAACGTCACCCCTTTCTTTTGCAAAATACCAGCCATGTCGGACTTGCAACCGCAACCGGTCGGCGCATCCGTGGTTTCTACATAAAAGATTTCGTTTTTTTCGTTGATGGTAAAAATCTGGTAAAAGGAACAATGGCCGAAATGGCTGTCGATCTGATGATTTTCTTTGATGGGAACTGCAATTTTCATATATTTTTTTTTATTCTTGATTGATGGGTGTCAGTTCGTCGGTGCTGAATGAAGTACAATTGCGACATTTTGTGTGATTATCCAGGCCTTCCACCAATTTATAACAGCGCTTGCAACGGAACCATTGCTTATCGAAACGGACTTCACCACCTACTATGAATATCATTTTTCCGGTAACGAAGGCTTCGGCTATGGTCTTTCGGGCGTTTTCATAGATGCGCGTGAGCGTTGGTCTGGAAACATTCATTTGCTCGGCAGCTTGTTCTTGATTCATGCCCAAATAATCGAGTAGTCGAATGGATTCGTACTCGTCATACAACAGGTTAACAGACTCCAAAGCACACTTTGGAATGCCGAAGGGTTTGTATCCCAACATCATTGGTGGGCTAGAAATGGTTCGATGTTGTTTGGGGCGTGGCATAATTTTGTCGATTGATGAACTTTTTTATGCCACAAATATACGACTAGTTTTGAACATCTGTTCATTACTATTCAAAAACTATCCAACATCAATCAAAAAGTTGATTTACTTCAAGAGCTATTTTTAAGTAGCCATCGTCGAGTGCCCTACCTTTGCAATATTAAAAATTAAAACACTGAATAATATGTTGTACACAGGTTTAAAACACATCGAATCGGCAGACGAACATGCCCAGGTTCTGAGCGAAAATGAAAATGTCATGGTAATTTGCGGTCGAATGGGCCCCATGTGCATTCCAGTCTATGGCATCGCCGAAGAATTGGAAGACGAATACACCCACGTGAAATTTTGCGATATGGAATTCGACAATCCTGAATCACACGTTATCCGCAGCTTGCCCGAAGTACGTGGATTCATGGGTATTCCGTTCACCATTTATTACAAAAACGGAAAAGTAGTGAAAGCAACCTCCAGTATTCAGAACAAAGCACAGGTAACCAGCATTTTGGATGCCGAGTTTGTTGCAAAAGCATAACACGATGGAAGCCAGCAATCATTATGATGCGATTGTAATAGGTGCAGGCCCTGCCGGTCTCTCGGCAGGAATTTACCTGTCGCGTGCCAGACGCAGAACATTGATTGTGAACGAAGGCACCGTAGGCGGACAAATGATCCTTACCCATGAAATTGCCAATTACCCTGGCGTTGAAAACGTGAGCGGCTATCAATTGGCGAACATCATGAAGAAGCAGGCGAAATCATTTGGCTGTGACATCAAATCGAACACGGAAATTGAACAGTTGGATCTTTCGAATAAACTAAAAAGCCTCACGCTCTCTGACGGGAAGAAATTCACGGCCGAAAGCGTCATTCTGAGCCCAGGTGGTCGGTCCAAGACACTGGGTGTACCTGGAGAGGAAGCATTTAAAGGTCGTGGCATCTCTTATTGCGCCACCTGCGACGGTGATTTTTTTACCGATAAGGAAATCGTGGTGATTGGTGGCGGGAATACGGCATTCGAGGAGGCCGTTTCGCTGACCAAGTATGCCAGCAAAGTGACCTTGGCACACAAGTCGAGCCGATTCAAGGCGAGCGATCATGCCATTCGCGAAGCACAGAACAATCCCAAAATCCATTTCATCATGGATTCAGCCGTGACGTCTTTTTTCGGAAACGAAAGGCTGGAGAGCCTTGAAATCAAGAACGTCACAACCAACGAAACGACGCAGTTCAAAACGGACGGTGCATTCATTTTCATAGGGTACACACCGAATACGGAATTTCTGATCAATTTGGTGTCGCTCAACAACTTGGGTGAAATCGTAGTTGATTCGGATATGGGTACCAGTATTGAAGGGGTCTATGCTGCCGGCGACAGTGTTGCCAAACGGTTTCGACAAATTACGACTGCCGTAGCCGACGGCACCATTGCAGCATTGGCTGCTTCCGAATACATCAACCAGAAAACAAACAAATCGGTATGAAGAAAGTCGTTATTTTAGGAGGCGGTTTCGCCGGGGTTCAAACAGCCATTTCGCTTCAGAAATCTGGGTTGCTGGATGTTACATTGGTTTCGGACCGTGATTATTTATTTGTGTATCCTATTTCCATTTGGATACCGGTTCGTAAGAAATCCTTTGAAGAAGTGAAAGTGCCTTTGAAGGCTATTCAGAAAAGGCATCCTTTTAAAGTAGTCATCGACAAAGTCACCGGCATTCACGCCGAATTTAAAGAAGTCATTTGCGAAGGGCAAGTCTTGCATTACGATTATTTGGTGGTGGCCATTGGAGCTGATAAAATGCCGCACAAAGGCATTGAACATACGTTGACTATCTGCGGTAAACCAGAACAATCAGTCGAATTACGAGATAAGCTCGACAGTTTGATTCAGAAAGGCAGCGGAAAAATTGCCATTGGGTTCGGTGGTAATCCAAAGGATAAATCGGCAGTTCGCGGCGGACCCGGATTTGAATTGATCTTTAACTTGCACCATTATTTAAAGAAAAAAGGCCTTCGGGAGCAATTTGAACTGACCATGTTCGCGCCCATGGAGGAACCGGGTGCTCGAATGGGTAAAAAAGCGATGAAGGCTATTCACAGCATGTTTGCACAACAGAACCTGAATAAACGTTTCGGCAAAAAAATAACGGAATTCATGGAAGATGGTGTTCTGTTTGAGGATGGTAGTACGTTGGTTTCCGACTTGACAATGTTTATCGCTGCCAGCACAGGCTCCTCCGTTTTAAAAGCTTCCGATTTGCCACTCTCGGAAGCCGGTTTTGTCAAAATCAACAACTTCAACCAAGTGGCTGAATTCCCAACTGTCTTTGCCATCGGTGATGCGGCGGCTTACGAAGGTCCTGAATGGACAGCTAGGCAGGGCCACATCGCTGAAGTGATGGGTAAGAACGTGGCTCATAACATCTTGCAAATGGAGAAAGGCCAACAGGCATTTAAAGGCTATCAAGAACAGCTGAGTATTCTGTGCATCATGGATATGGGCAATGGTGCTGCTTTCGTTTATAGGGATAGCAAAAGAGAAATCATGATTCCCATGCCCATTGTCGGCCATTGGCTGAAGCAAGCATGGGGCATGTATGCCATTTGGAGCAAAACAGGTAAACTAAAACGAAACTTATGAAAAAACTGACTACACTCCTCATGGGCGGGAGCGCCTAATTCTGCAACTTTTCCGAATGGGAGTTTGAAATACAAAGTATAACCGGTACCATATTCGTGGGCTTTTTGTACTTTTGGAAAAAATGAATTCCACATGAAAAAGTACCTCCTTCTATTCTTGATGCTTTTGGTGTTTACCGTCACGCATGCTCAGAATTTTAATCCGGATGTTTATGACACTTCTAAGGGCAAATTAAGCATTTCTTTTATCGGCCATGGAACATTGATGTTCCAATTCAACGGAATGACCATTCATGTAGATCCTTGGACAAAGTTGGCTAATTATTCTACCCTGCCGAAAGCGGATCTCATCCTAATCACGCATGCGCACGTCGACCATTTGGATACGGCTGCCATACGACAAATATCACAAAAAAACACGCTTCTAATCTGCAATGCCGAAACGGCAGAAAAGATAAATCAAGGTTTTGTGATGCGAAACGGGGACAATCACCGATTTCTTGGTTTGGATATCGAAGCGGTACCAGCCTACAACACAACGCCTGGCAACGAAAAATTTCATCCCAAAGGCAGGGACAACGGCTATGTGATCCAGTTCGGTAACAAAAAAGTATACGTGGCAGGAGATACGGAAGACATTCCTGAAATGGCTGCGTTAAAGGACATCGACATCGCTTTCCTGCCGGTGAACCAACCCTACACAATGCTTCCCGAACAATTGGTCAAGGCTGCAGCCCTGTTTCATCCGACCATTCTATATCCCTACCATTTCGGCGAAACGGACATGGCTAGGGTGCAAGCCTTGTTTACGGCTAATTCCAAAACCAAGTTGATTGTCAGACCGATGAAATGAAATTCTTCTTGGACTTTCGAATAGTATACGATGAATCGTAATGTGAACGATTGAGTACTCCTTTTTTACTTCAACAAAAAAGCCTTGAAATCCTCAAAATCCTTAGTCATCGGAATGGACTTCTTCACTCCTTTCATAAAAGATTGAAGACGTTCCGGAATTTCCACCGATGCTCCGATGATGGCTTCTACCGTTTCCTTGAATTTGGCGGGATGGGCGGTTTCGAGAAACACACCGACTTGACCGGGTTTTAATTGTTCAACCAGAGCGCGGTAACCGCAAGCTCCGTGCGGATCAAGCAGGTAACCAGTTTCATCGTACACGTTTCGAACCGTTTCGGCAATCTGCACATCGTCGTAACGGGCACCGCTTATGTCCTTACAAATAGCCTGATGGTCGTGGTCGTACAAATCCAGCACCCGCGTAAAATTGCTCGGATCACCCACATCCATGGCATTGGCAATGGTCGAAACCGAAGGCCGAGGCTTGTATTCACCCGTTTTGAGGTATTCAAAAAAGATGTCGTTGTTGTTGTTGGAGGCGATGAAATGCTTCACCGGCAAACCCATCCTTTTAGCAAACAGCCCAGCCGTAATGTTGCCGAAGTTGCCGCTGGGCACGCAAACCACCATGTTATCGGCCTTGCCTAAACGTTTCAGTTGAGCATACGCATTGAAATAATAGAATGCCTGCGGCAGAAACCGCGCCACATTGATGGAATTGGCCGAAGTCAGGTTCATGTACGCCTTTAAATCGGCATCCATGAAGGAAGCCTTGACCAATGCCTGACAATCGTCAAACGTACCATCCACTTCAATGGCCGTAATGTTCTGTCCAAGCGTGGTAAATTGCTTTTCCTGAATTTCACTTACCAAACCTTTGGGATACAGCACATAAACATGAATGCCTTCTACACCTAAAAAACCATTTGCCACAGCAGAACCTGTATCACCCGAAGTGGCAACCAATACATTCACCTGACTTTGGCCCTGCTTCTGAATGAAATAGGCGAGCAAACGCGCCATAAAACGCCCGCCAACATCCTTAAATGCTGAAGTCGGTCCGTGATACAACTCAAGGCTGTAAATGTTCTCTTTGACCCGAACCAGTGGGGTTTCAAAACTCAGCGTATCGTAAACGATTTTCTTCAGGATGTCCGCTTCAATGTCTTCGCCAAAAAAGGCGTCGGCCACACGGTAAGACATTTCCTGAAAGCTCAGGTTTTGGATTACGTCGAAAAAAGATGCGGGAAGCGTTTTAATTGTTTCCGGCATGAAGAGCCCACGATCACTGGCTAAACCGTCCACGACTGCCACTTGTAGGGAAACGGGAGTAACTTTTTTATTGGTGCTGTAATAATTCATAATCAGGCTAATACGGCTTTAATAAATTCATCGTCTTTTAAAAGTCCATAGGCACCCTTGCGGGCGGCGAACTCATCGTACACTTCCACAGCATCAGGCTCCACGCCAGGGCGGTAAATAAGAAAAGGTACCGGTTCGTTCACATGGGTTTTGGTACGGCAATAGGTTGGATGGTCGGGTAAAATAGCGATGGTCACGGGTTCTTCCCAAGTCTTAACTTCTTCGTATATCGGGCCGACAATGCGACGGTCCAAATACTCGATGGTCTTGATTTTCAGGGCGACATCACCTTCGTGACCCGCTTCGTCGGAAGCTTCCAAATGCAGGAACACGAAATCCTTTTTGCGAAGTTCCTCCAGCGCCGCCTGCGCCTTACCCTCATAATTCGTTGTATATAAACCTGTCGCACCTTCCACCTCGATGGACTCTAGGCCTGCATAAATGCCAATGCCCTTAATCAAGTCCACGGCTGAAATCACCGATCCAGTCTTTACGTTGGGATACTGTTCCATCAGCGTCTTCATAGCCGGCTTATAACCGGGCGACCAGGGCCAAATGCTGTTGGCAGGGTCCTTGCCTTCGGCTATGCGCTTCAGGTTGACTGGATGGTTGGCCAACAACTCTTGGGAGCGCAAAATGAGGCGGTTCAATTCGTCTGCAGTCACTTGCGCTTCTGGCACCAACGCTTTGACCATGACATTCATGAAGTCCGTTCCAGGCACATCGTGAGGGGGTGTGCAATAAATCTTTTTGTTGCCACCCTTCATGACCAAAAGATGCCTATAAGAAACGCCGACATGGAATTTAACCAATTCACCACCGAGTTCGGCTTCCAAAAAATGTACCAATTCAGCCGCTTCTTCGTTTGAAATATGACCGGCCGAATGGTTTTTGATTTTTTGATCCTGAATGCAGATGATGTTGCAACGCATGGCCATTTCGTCGGGTTGGATGGCGACACCGATACTTGCTGCTTCCAGTGAACCTCGACCTTCGAAATCGGTACGGACATCGTATCCGAGAAGGCTCATGTTGGCAATTTCGCTACCAGGAGCAAAGCCTTCGGGCACCGTGGCTAGCATGCCACTCCGTCCTTTCAAGGCCAACAAGTCCATATAGGGTGTGTTGGCCACTTGCATCGGAGACTGATCCCCTAAAGATGGAATAGCTTCCTCCGCCATCCCGTCACCTAAAATGATGATATATTTCATTTTAGCGGATGTTAGCGATCGAAATGATATCGGCAAATACACCAGCGGCCGTAACTGAAGCACCTGCCCCATAGCCCTTGATCATCATCGGATACTGCAGATAGCGTTCCGTCGTGATCAGAATGATGTTGTTGCTGCCTTCCAAATCGTAAAATGGATGCGAAGAGGACACTTCCTGCAAGCCCACGGAACAGGCACCATTTTCCATCTTGGCGACAAAGCGGAAACGTTTGTTCTGGCTGGCCAAAACCTTACGTTTTTCTTCGAATTCGCCATCGAGTTCGCTGATGCTTGCCCAGAAATCGTCGAGGCTGCCTTGGAAATACTTATCGGGTACAAAAAGGTTCTTGGCTACATCCTCCTGTTCCAAATGGTAGCCGGCTTCACGTGCCAGAATTAAAATCTTACGGATAACATCCTTGCCACTCAAGTCGATACGAGGATCTGGTTCGGCATATCGGGCTTCCTGTGCCATTTTGATGGTCTGACTGAAGGGAATCTCGGCACTAATCGTGTTGAAAATAAAGTTCAGTGTTCCAGAAAGTACAGCTTCCATCTTTAAAATTCGGTCACCCGAATTGATCAAATTGTTGATGGTGTTGATGATGGGCAAACCTGCTCCTACGTTTGTTTCGAACAAGTATTTGATGCCTTTTTGGCGAGCTAGGTTCTTTAAACCGATGTAGTTGTTGTACTCGGAAGAAGCGGCAATCTTGTTGGCGGCTACGACCGATACATTGTTTTGCATCAACTCTTTATAGAGACCTGCAATTTGCGGAGAAGCCGTGCAATCCACGAACACCGAGTTGAAGATGTTCATGTTCAGGATTTCCAGTTTGAGCAGCTCAGGCGTTGTGTCAATACCTTCGTTGTACAGCGTTTCCTGGTATTTGTCCAAGTCGATGCCGTCACGGTTGAAGATGGCTTTGTTAATGTCGGCAATGCCCACCACGTTCAACTTCAGGCCGTTTTGTTTCATCAAAAGCGGTTGCTGTTGCTTGATCTGTTCGAGCAGGCTGCCACCCACTGTACCGATGCCGGTCAGGAATATGTTCAGCACTTGATATTCAGAAAGAAAGAAATTATCGTGAATGACATTCAAAGCTTTCCGCAGCGAAGAAACATTGGTGACGAAAGAAATATTGGTCTCGGAAGCACCTTGTGCACAAGCGATTACATTGATACCGTTGCGACCTAGCGTACCAAATAGCTTACCGGCGATACCCGGGGTACGTTTCATGTTTTCACCCACTATGGCCACCGTAGCAAGGTCTTTTTCGGCAAAAATCTTGTTTATTTCACCGTTGTCCACTTCCGATTTGAATTCGATCTGCAACACGCGGACAGCCTCATCGGCATCGGCATTGCGTACGCCGATGGATGTTGAATTTTCGGAGGAAGCCTGTGAAACCAAGAACACGCTGATACCCGATTGGGCAAGTGCCTTAAAAATGCGGTAGTTGACCCCGATCACGCCCACCATGCCCAGGCCTTCCACCGTAATCAGGCTGGTGTCCGAAATGGAGGAAATGCCTTTGATGGCTTTGCCTTCTCCACTTTTGTCGTTTGAGATGTATGTACCCGGAGCTTCAGGGTTAAATGTATTTTTGATGACGATGGGAATGTTCTTGTTGTAAGCTGGGAAAATCGTCGGCGGATAGATGACCTTGGCACCGAACGTACAAAGCTCCATGGCTTCTACAAAGGTGAGGCGTTCGATCACGTATGCATTGTTGATGACGCGCGGATCGGCGGTCATGAAGCCATCCACATCCGTCCAGATTTCCAAAACGGTGGCGTTCAGGTCGGCAGCAAGGATGGCTGCTGTATAATCGGATCCACCACGACCCAAATTGGTGGTTTCACCCGTACGGATGTTGCTGGAAATGAATCCGCCTACCACTGTTACGGCAGGCAGTTTTTCAAAGGCATTGCCAATAAGTCTGGATGTTTCTTGAAAATCCACGATGTGTTTACCGAACTGGTCTTCTGTCTTGATCAACTCGCGCGAGTCGATATGGGTGGAGTTCAGCAATTTGGCAATGAAATGGGAGGATATGCGTTCCCCGTAGCTCAAAATGGCTGCGGACGTTTTGGGAGAGCAATCTTGAATGAGGTAAAGGCCTTTAAAGATGTTGCCAAGTTCGTCGAGCATGGTATCGACTTCGAATTGAATGGCTGCGAGGTCTTCGTCATAGAAAAGACCGTTGAGCAATTCTTCGTGCCTGCTGCGGATATCGCTGAATGATTTTAGATATTCCAAGTCCCCGGCGGTGGCCAGTTTCGTGGTATGTATCAATTGGTCGGTGACACCACCTACGGCTGAAACCACTACCACAACCTGCTCGCTGGCCGAACTGACCATCTGTTTGATGGTGAGAATGCTGTTCACGGAACCTACGGACGTTCCGCCGAATTTCATTACTTTCATAATTTTATGTTTGGTTTTTAGAGGACTGAAACGTCGGACTTACAAACGCCCCGAGTGCATGGAAGCACCATTTCAGTCGGTAATAAAAAAGTTTTTGGAAAATGAGCCCTGTCGATGGGCTTGGCCGGAAGTACACACCGATACTCCTTTCTGCCGGACTGTGGTAAAAGTTAGACCCCCCAAGGGGTTGTAGTAGTTCGCGTGTATGAGAAATACAGCATATCGGTGTTGAATTCAGAGTAATGTTGAAAAAATGATGTTGCAAATATAAAACTTTTTATTGAAGTGAGCAATACCGCCTTTAGGGCAACTTGACGTGCCAAGTGTCCACCCACTTCATTGGTTCGATGTCGCCTTTTGGGTCGAACTCCAACGGCGCACCCCAATATTGGTAATCGTGACCTTTCATATTGTCGGAGGCTGAACCCCATAGGTCGGCTATCCAAATGTAACGGACACCGTCTACTGTTTCCAGAGGCATCACATACGTCTGTTGTCCAGGTATTTGTGGCAAGCATTTTTCAGATTCCAAATCAATTAGGTAAGCTTGTGCACCGGCAGACAATAATCGGTTATTGTCCGAGACTTCTATTTCATTAACCATCAGGTTATACGGATAGTTTTTCGTGGTCAAAATTCGCAGCCGCCTTGTTTTAATCGGTTCGAAACGAAGATCCAACAGGGTATAGACCGATGAGGACATGGCTTTTTCAGAAATCTTAATCGGAATCCAAAAACCATTTTTCCAATACATGACTTCGAACGAAGGCGCCCGTATCGGTTCAACGGTTTGACTGTTCAAGGTGTCTCCGCAGATCGACTTGCGGTTGCCCGTAAATTGAATCACTTTGATGGTGTTGAACGTGGAATCACCTTGAAATTCGAGTTGAATGGGCGTGAAAGCACCATCCGAATTTTTCCGTACAGTGCTGAATAAATTGGGGCTCAGTACACCATCCACCAGCATCGGTGCCGGTGTACCGGGCAAGCGGTTGATGTTGTTGCGTTCCACATAACCCATCATGGGTTTGTCCGATGTAAAAACGCGGGCACCTGAACCCTGCATGCAAAAGCAACAGGCTTTGTCGGTGAGCAGATAGTATTTTCCGTTTCGTTTGAACATTGACCCAGCCTCACAGCCCTCTGTGAGTACACCTCCGTTTTCGAAAGTGGATGACAAGTAGTCCGTATTCAATTTTTCCACCGAACCGCGGTGACCGTTGATGGTGTTGTAGGCTAGATATGCCGTGCCGTCATCGTCTATGAACAGACCGAAATCGCCCACACCATCGGCTGAATTGAAAACCTTGACATCGGAATTCACAATTTTAAAGGGACCTGTCGGTGTGTTTGAAACGGCCACGCCGAACTTTCCGTCCCAAAGTTGGGCATACCAATTGTACCAAAGAACGTATTTTTTGGTTTTGGCGTTGAAAACAACGTGTGGTCGGTAATATACACCAGAAGGTGCATTTTGCAACAAGGGTTTTTCCTTTTTCCAATAGGTCAGGTCGGCTGAACTGTAGCATTGGTAAAAATTACTGCGTTGGAAACCATTGGAAGTTCCGTATGCCGTTCCGTACCAATAATAAACACCGTTGAACTGACTGATGCGTCCATCGTGCGCATCCACGATTTGCCCGTCCGAATCGGTACGTGGACGAAGGTTGGAAATGGTGACCGTTTTTTCGGCCCAAAGTAGTGACGTTAAAAGTATGAAAAGGGTCAAGAAACGGATTTTCATGCGATTCGGGGTCTAGTGTTGGATGCTATTCCGCCTCCATGCTCAAGTGGTAATGGATCCAACAAGCGAATTCAGCTGACTCCTGACGGTCGTTGCCGATGTTTTCAAGCCAGGACGAGGATTCATCGCATTCAGCCATGGCTTTGGCTAATGCACCTGTGGCGGTTATGAAATCGTTGTGGGCAACTGTCCGTGCAGCACGCATGGCAACCTGGCTCTTTTCGTCAGCCAGTGCCCATTCGGCACGGATATGCGCATAAACAACCGCTTTTTGGATAATATCCATGTACAATTCCACCGCACACGTGTCGGAGATGGTGTCGTATATTTCTCTGGCAAGTTTTGTTGTCATAGCTTCAGCGTTTAAGTATTACTTCCAGATTCTTTTACCAAAAATAACATATATTTACGTAGTCTGAGCCGTTTTTAGGATAAATTTTTTAGTTGTTTTCGAAGGCGGAACATTTTTTATTACATTTGAATGTCTTTCTTCTGAATTAATAGTACAGTAATCCCGCCAATAAAATAAAACACAATGAGTATCAAGTGGTTGTTTCTTTTTTCCTCGTTACTGACTACTTCAACATTCGCTCAAAAGACCACCGTGCTACAGGATGCGCTTTATTACGGAGGCACACCGGTTCCAACCCCAGTCTTGTGCGACAGCGTCAATCTGAACAATGAAGCATTCAAAACGTCGGCCCTACTCAAAACGGTCCTTTCAAAACCTGCCCAATGGAAAATTTTGAACGTCGGTGCCGATTCTGTTTTCCATGGAGGCAAACCAGTGAAAGGCAGTGAACTTTCGCTTTTTAAATTTTACTTGGCTCCGACCGATTTCCTGCCGTTGAAAATCGAGATCAAATCTCCGAACGCTTTGGAAGTTTATGTGGACGGCGAAAAAAATACGGATAAGAATTCAACCGAAAAAAGTTGGGAAAAAGCCGGCTCGGTTACAGTCAAACTGAAAGCCGACCCCAGGCAATATGAAATTCTGGTAAAAATGTTGGTCAACGCTACGGACTCTTGTCCTGTGTTGTTGAAAACATGCGTTCAAACGGAAAAGAAAGATTCCTTGGCGGTATTGGACTTTTCTTCTTCTGAGCACAGACGGTATTGGACTTCCGATTTTTTGATGGGTAAAAAGATTACAGGTGTTTCACTTTCTCCAAACGGCCGATTTGCATTGGTCAATTTCAACTATGTTTACAAGGACGGATCCGTCGGGAACTGTTGTGAGTTGACCGACCTGAACACGGGCAAAATGCTCTGGAGAGAGGACCCGAACACCAGGCAGCTTTCCTGGATGCCATTGGACAACACCTTATATTATACAGCTAAAGGTTTTTCGGGCAGGGAACTTCGGACGCTGGATCCGTTGACGCTGGCAGAAAAGGTATTGGTGGACGATTTGCCTGATGGCTCCTTTAGCTGGAGTCCCAAGCAATCCTTCCTAATTTATTCTGTTTCAGAATCGCTTCCGGCCGAAAAGGGCGATTTGCGACGGATCATCAATCCGGAAGACCGCCAGAGTGAATTCCGCAGCCGAAATTCCCTCTTTCTGTACGATCTTAAAACGGGGCTGAAACGTAGACTTACCTTTGGCACGGATGATGTATACCTGTTGGCATACAGTCAGGACGAAAAACAGGTCTTGTTTTCCACCCGCAGAGCATTCCTGCCGGAACACCCCTTCAGCGACGGCAGCCTGTTTTTGTTGACGTTGGAAACCATGAAGGTGGACACCATCTGGTACCACGACAAATATGCATCGTGGGCCACTTTTTCGCCAGATGGTAAAAAGTTGTTGGTCAGAGGTGATCCCAATGCATTCGGCGGAATCGGATTGAAAACCGGCAAAGGTCAGATTGCCAATGTCTATGATGGTCAACTGTACATGATGGACCTGGCAACGCGAAAAACGGAAGCACTCACCAAAGATTTCGACCCCTCCGTGCAATATGCCCAATGGAGTCTGTACGATGGTAAAATCTACATAAGTGCCGAAGAAAAGGATTATGTTCGCATTTTCACGCTTGACCCTCTGACAAAAAAAATCGCCAAATTGCCCTTTTCTCCAGATGTCATAGGAGGATTTGACTTGGCTTTGACAACAGGTAGGATTGCCTATTTCGGTTCAACCGTTTCTGCCACCGGGAAAGCTTTCACCATGGATCTTAAAACGCAAACGGAAAAATTGCTGGCAGCCCCGGGACTTGAACGGCTTGCCATGGTTGAACCGGTCAAGGTGCAAGACTGGAACTTCAAATCATCGGACGGGACCACCATTTATGGGCGTTTCTACCTTCCCCCAGGTTTTGATGCGTCCAAGAAATACCCCACCTTGGTTTACTATTATGGTGGAACCTCTCCTACCAACAGGTCGTTTGAGAGCAATTATCCACTCAACTTATATGCCTCCATGGGGTACGTGGTCTACAACCTTCAGCCATCGGGAACGACCGGTTTCGGCCAAGAATTCTCGGCCAGGCACGTGAATGCTTGGGGCGACAAAACCGCGGATGAAATCATACAAGGAACCAAACAATTCTGCCGGGAGCATTCTTTTGCAGATTCAACCAAATTGGGTTGCTTCGGGGCATCTTATGGCGGTTTCATGACCATGTACTTGCAAACGAAAACGGACATGTTCAAAGCTGCCGTTTCTCACGCAGGCATCAGTTCCATAGCCAGTTACTGGGGAGAAGGTTTTTGGGGTTACACCTACAGTTCTGCCGCTTCCTCGGGGAGTTATCCTTGGAACAACCCTGAACTTTATTGGGACCACAGTCCGTTGTTCCATGCCGATAAAATCAAGACGCCTTTGCTGTTGTTGCAAGGTTCGGTGGATACGAACGTGCCCATCGGTGAAAGCATTCAGATGTTCACTGCTTTGAAAATTCTTGGTAAGGATGTGGAATATGTGCGAATTGAGGGCGAGAACCACAGTATCCGCAATTTCAGCCGCAAAATGGAATGGCAACGCACCATACTCGCTTATTTTGCCAAATATTTGAAATCGGACGACCGTTGGTGGACGGAAATGTATAAACCGACCGCTTTGGAAAAATAAATCGCATGAAAAGAATCTTGCTTAGCCTAATTTGGATGCTGAGTTTGACTTTTGGAGTTGATGCCTCGGAAAGTCCGAAGGTTCTTGCGAAAATTCCATTCGATATGGTTGGGACTTATGTCGTGTTGAAGGTTAAAATCAACAACAATCAACCGCTTAACTTACTGCTGGATTCAGGGATCGGCACGACGTTGATCACTGAATTGACCCCATCGGACAGTGTGGTCTTTGATAAAAGCTATAAAACGGTTTTAAAAGGTTTGGGTTCAGGTTATGATATACAAGCCTGGGTTAGTGACAGCAACACTTTGAAAATTGGGAAATACATGCTCAAAGAACAAACGGTCATGGTTCTGGAGGCAGACATTTTCAATTTATCCAAACATACCGGCAGCAAAATAAATGGCATTCTTGGTGCCGATTTTTTCAAAAATCAAGTTGTTCAAATTGACTATTCCCGAAAATGCATTTATCTGTACGATGCAAAAAATTTCAAACCTCCAAAAGGTTATCATACTCTGTCCATCAGTATGGAAGGTTACAAAATGTTCATCGAATTGCCCATCCAGGATTCAAATGGGCGCATACACGCCGTTCGGATGCTAATTGACACGGGGGCCGAATTGACGGCTTGGTTCCGTTCGTATGGTTTTGACCCAGTACCCGTGCCCAATCGGAATATTCGCGGTTACATCGGTCGTGGCTTGAGCGGTGACATCATGGGTTCACTCGGCATACTGAATAGAATTTGGGTCGGTAATTCTCAATTGACAAATCCCATCGTCGCTTTTCCCGATTCACTTTCCATCTTAGGGACCAGCATCAATGCTCAACGGGACGGAACTGTCGGAAGTCAATTACTCAGTCGGTTCGACTTGATTTTCGATCAGGCTGAGAACAAAATCTACTTCAAGCCCAACTATTTGTTCAAAAAACCGTTTCCGTACAACATGGCTGGTGTGGAAGTCGTTCAGGACAACGACATCTATCAACTGCCAGAAGTGTTGAATGTGTGGGAAAACTCACCTGGTCAGACAGCTGGCATCAAAGCCGGTGACTTCATCCTCGAAATCAATGGCACCAATGGTTTCAAAATCAGTATCAACGAAATCAAAAACATTTTCGAAACACGATCCAATTCAACGGTACAATTGATTTTGCTGCGCGGTGGTAAAACCCTCCATGTGACTTTAAAACTGAAGAATGTGCTGCAAGAAGCCATATCCGTTTCAAAAAATCAATCGGACCGAAGGCGTCCGTTCCAAAACTAACATGGCATTGATGGGCCGGATTGCCTCGAAATATGCGAGATTGTGCAGGGTGATGCGGGTTTCCCTCAAAATGCCTTCGGCCATCAATCGTTGACGGCAGGTTCCATTAAGCAAATAGGTGTCGGGGGTGTACCAATGAAGGCCATCAAAAAAGGCGATGTTGGAGTAGGATGTGTCGGTGATGCATTCATCTCGAACAATCAGAATGTCGTCAGCCTCGCCTTTTTGAGTCATCAACAGTTCCAACTTGACCCGATTCTCAAATTTGTAGGAATAGTCGGCATGATTGTCCATGACGAGCCTGAGTGTACGAACGTTTTTGGGGATGTACGGCTGAAAGGTGACTTCAGCAATCCCGGTATCATAAACGACTCTACATTTGTAGACACCATCGTCCAAGTTATCTGGTAAAAGCAATGTTTTAGAAAGATCCAGTTCACCCGTGTCGGGAAAGAAATGCCTACGCGTTTCGTTCAGTCGTTTGTTGTGCCATTCAAGGTGTTGCAAACGGTGGTTTTCCAATCGGATGGATTCAATGAAGCGGTACATAAATTTTTTGAATCATTTCTTCAAACTCCTGCATCAGATCACTTTGAGCAGTGATGCCTCCGCCGCTTTTAAAAATTACTCCGTCGGGTGTATTTTCTAAAAATCGAATCAATACTGCGCTGTCCAGGTTTCGACCATCAAATATACCAAATATTCCAGTGTAATATCCGCGCTCATAGGTTTCAGTTTCGTGAATGATTTCGACGGTGCGCTTCTTGGGTGCTCCTGTAACGGAACCTGCCGGCAGCAGTGCTAGAAGAATATCACCAATTTTGAAAGGGTAGTCCGCAGGCAATTGACCGGTGATTTCGGAACTGGCCTGCAACAACCTAGCCTTACCTGCCGAAATCTCTTCAATGTAGCGGAAGCGTTTGACCGTGACGTCCGTAGCTACCATACTAAGATCGTTTCGTATCAAATCGACAATGGTGCTGTGTTCGGCCTTCTCCTTGAGGTTGTCCAGCAACAATTGATAGGCGTTCGGAATGGACGCATCCAACGTACCCTTCATGGGATAGGAGGAAATGATGCCGTCCTGAATCTGGACAAAGGTTTCGGGCGAAAAAACCAAGAACTGGTTCTTGTAAAGCAGTTTGTATTTGGCGCGGACGATGGTGTACAATTGGTCGAAAGGCAGTTTGAGTTTAACGGGTGTTTGGCAAGTAAGGTTCACTAAAAAACTGTCTCCGGCACGGATGTGATCGACCACTTTTTGGAACTGCAAGGTGTAGCTGGACAGGGAGTATCCGTCGTGTGCAAGCGAAACTGAAACATCCGATTTCACGCATGGATTTCCGGACATGGAATACTGTATGCCTGCCATGGTCGTTTCATCCAATGATAAGACAACCGGTTTTTGAAGGTCAAAATCGAATAGGAAAAAGAAAGGCTTGCCTTCCCCGCCCCATTCGTTCATTTGCCGTATTGCATCGTCCAGTTCCTTCATTTGCAGTGCTTAGGCAGCAAATATAATGGGAATAAAATCGATTACATCCTCATGTGAGGTTATGGTGGAGTTCCAAATTCGATGATAAATCTTATCGAACAATTTTATCGATCTTACATTCAGGCTTTTGAATTGGAATTTCCAATATTGTGACCGGAATGGGCAGGGGTAAAAAAATGGAATCTTGTGGTAAAATCGCTCGGATTAGGTCTGAATTCAAAACTTCCATTCGAATGCATGCGACGCCATATCGGACCATATCGATCTCATTGGCTGCACGTAGTGTCAAATCCACCAAATGTTTGCCACCAGGTCGGAATCGGTCGGTCACCCGAACAACGACAGACTTGCCGTTACGTAGATGGGTCACCCGAATCCAAGTGTTGTATGGTAGATAACTGGCACAAGTATAAGCCTCATTATCAAGCAGCTCACCATTAGAAGTATGCCTGCCCTGAAACTTGGCGGCATAATAAGAAGCCGTTCCGATTCTACTCGACAGCACGGTATCCACTCGAACTACCGATTCATCCTTCCGATTACCAGCCTGAACTGTTGTCCAGGAAAATGCAGTTAGCGAAAGGATAAACAGTAAGCGGACGGTATGGAATCGTTTCATGGATGGACAGATTCTGTGTGCTGGTAAAGATGTGTCTTTTGCTTCAAATATAAAACTTTTCACTATAAAATTCTTGTAGTTGCAATAATATCAACTATCTTCGGACTTCATTCTGAATCTTTTAGACTAGGTTCAGATTCCTTTTTTATATGAATCTGGAATGCAGGATTCCTTACTTTTTACTGTTTGAACATGAACGAGCACGAATACGGGGCAATTTACGATATTTTACTGAGAAATTCTTCCACTTGCAGCCTTATGGTCGACCTGGAAGGAAAGATCATTCGATTCAACGATGCGTATGCCAATCTCATTGGATATTCGGTCGAAGAAGTCCGACATAAGGATTTTACCGTTTATGTAAGCGATTCTGCCTACGAACGTGAAATCGGATTCATAGACCAATTGCTCCAGGGAGAAAAATCGGACATCAAGTTCCGATCGACTCGATTGACCAAAGACAGTAAAGTGCTTCAAGTCGAAGTTACTGCCATCGTTTTTCGTGATACGGACAATAAGCCGGAATTCGTTTTGAAACGCATTGAGGATGTCACGAGCACCATTCAATCGGAAGAAATCAACAAAAATCAGCTTTTTTACCTACAAACCATGCTGGAAGAAATTCCACTGCACATCTACTTTAAAGACAAGGAAAGCCGCTTTATCACGAATAGTCGGACACATATTAAATCCCTTGGTTTAACTTCTTTTGAGGAAATAAAAGGCAAGACAGACTTCGATTATTTTGATGCAAAACATGCACAGCAGGCTTTTGATGACGAACAATACATCATGGCCACCGGCAAAACCATCAACAAGGAAGAGCCAATGACACTCAAGGACGGAGTGCCTCGGTGGGGTCAAACCATCAAAGCCGTTTTGCGGGATATCAACGGAGAAATCACTGGCACATACGGCATTTCACGAGATATTACAGATGTCAAACTGGCGCAGGAAAAACTAAATCTGCTGAACGAACAACTTTCAGCCAAAAATAACGAGTTGGAGAATACCCTCGAAGAACTTTCCCGCACTCAAAACAAACTGATTTTCTCTGAGAAAATGGCCGCTTTGGGCAGTCTAATCGGTGGCATCGCTCACGAAATCAATACGCCCCTCGGTGCCATCAAAGCCAGTTCCACCAACATCAACGATGTGGTGGAGAAAATCAACGTGGACCTGCCATGGCTCATCAACCATGCATCGCCTGAGGAAATCAACTGGTTGTTCGACCTCATCAATGCGTCCGATGCGCGGGACCTTTCCGTTTTCTCGAGAGAAGAACGTCAGAAAAAACGTGATTTGACCTCCCTTTTGGAAAAGAACGAGATTGCCAATGCACTCAGCATCGCAGACACCATCATAACGCTCCGGTTGAACAAGACGGACGCTGATTATTTGGAATTGCTGAGCCATCCAAATGCACAGATATTGCTTCAGATGCTGAAGGTTCTATTCTCCCTCAAACGCAATGCCAATAACATTTACATTTCGGTCGAGAAAGCATCGCACGTGGTTCAAGCTTTGAAAAACTACATACACAAGAACAACGCTGGTTCAAAAGAATCCGCCAATCTTTCCGAAACCATTGAAACGGTGCTCATCTTGACCGCCAATATGCTGAAACATAAAAAAGTGGAAGTCATTACACTTTTTGAGAATGTACCACTACTGTATTGCCGACAAGATGAAATCTGTCAGGTCTGGACCAATCTCATCACAAACGCCGTTCAAGCCATGGAAAATGGTGGAACGCTCGAAATCGGAATCAAATTGAAAGATTCCGATACGATAATGGCTTGGTTCAAAGATTCCGGTTCTGGCATGAGTAAAGATACGGCCGATCACGTTTTTGAGCCCTATTTTACAACCAAAGGAACTGGGATCGGTACTGGCATGGGTCTGGACATTTCTCGGCAAATCGTGGAGAATCACCACGGGCATATTTATTTTAAAACATCAGTTGGTCAAGGAACTACCTTTTTTGTAGAGATTCCTCTGAATCAAGATCAGAAACACTCTTAACCTAATATATGAGATGAAACAAGCCATCATTTGTGTTGACGACGAGGACATCATCCTCGAAGCACTGAAAGATCAGCTCGGTCCTTTTTTTGAAAACCACTTCCTGATTGAAACTTCCACTACCGCTGAAGAAGCCCTCGAAATTTATGATGAACTCGTACAAAATGGTTATGAGGTTCCTGTCGTAATTTCAGATTATTTGATGCCAACCATGCGTGGGGACGAATTCCTCATCAAAATCCACGAACGGAATCCCAACATCCTGAAAATCCTGTTGACCGGCCACGCCAACATCGAGGGCATCACCAATGCCATCAACAATGCCAACCTATACCGCTTCATTCCAAAGCCTTGGGACCGCGATGACTTGATTCTTACCGTTCGGGAAGCCATACGCAGTTTTATTCAGGAGTTGGAAATCCGCCGCAAGAACATCGAATTGTTAGAGATCAACGACAATCTGGAAATATTGGTGGAAGAACGAACCAAGGAACTAGCCACGGCCAATGCTACCAAGGACAAGTTTTTTTCCATCATCGCACATGACTTGAAGAACTCATTCAACGGCCTTCTTGGTTATTCAAACATCTTGCTCTCGGATTTTGACTCGTTTGGTGACGAGGACAAGATCAGCATGATTTCGGCCATCAAACAGGTTTCTGAAAGCACTTACAAACTGTTGCAGAATTTATTGGACTGGGCCAGAGTACAAACGGGCGTCATTCCTTTCAATCCTGAAAACCTGCAAATGAACGCCCTGCTCCAAGACGAATTCTACATGCAACGAAAACTAGCTGAACAAAAAGGCATTCAGTTGGAACTCGATATGGAACAAAACATCCATGTGGGTGCGGACCATAATATGGTTTCGACCGTGGTTCGAAACTTACTTTCGAATGCCGTGAAATTCACAAAAAGCGAAGGGAAGGTTGTTTTATCGTTGAAAAAGGTCGAAAATATGGCCGAAATTGGTGTAAAAGACTCCGGAATTGGAATTTCCAAGGAAAATCTTGCAAAATTGTTTAAAGTTAACGAAAATTTTAAGACATTTGGGACGAACAATGAGGAGGGCACCGGACTCGGTCTGATTCTGTGCAAGGAATTCATCTTGAAAAACAGAGGCGAAATCCAGGTAAACTCCGAAATGGGCGTCGGAACCGAAATACGGGTTCGATTGCCGTTATACTTGGAAAACGAATTTGATTGCGTATGAAAAAGGCACTTTTGTCTGTTTTTCGATTTTATTACGAAGGCTTCCGGGAAATGAAGTTGGGTAAAACCTTATGGCTGATCATTCTGGTTAAACTGTTCATCATGTTCATCGTCCTAAAGATTTTCTTTTTTCCCGACTTTTTGGGGAGCCGTTTCCGATCCGAAGATGAAAAAGCCGATTTTGTAGGAAATCAATTGATAGAACGTACTATTAACCCTTAATACTTAACTATGGAAACGCTTGATCTTTCTTTGGTTGACTGGTCGCGGGCGCAATTTGCCTTGACCGCCATTTACCACTGGTTGTTCGTTCCCTTGACACTCGGTTTAGGTGTCATCATTTCGGTGATGGAAACCTATTATTACAAAACGGGTGACGAAGAATGGAAACGCATCACTCAGTTTTGGATGAAATTGTTCGGTATCAACTTCGCCATTGGTATAGCTACCGGCATTATCCTCGAGTTTGAATTCGGGACCAATTGGTCCAATTACAGCTGGTTCGTTGGTGACATCTTCGGCGCTCCGCTAGCCATCGAAGGGATTATGGCTTTCTTTATGGAATCAACTTTCATCGCTGTGATGTTCTTTGGATGGAATAAAGTAAGCAAGAAATTTCACCTGGCTTCCACTTGGCTCACGATCATTGGTGCAACGCTTTCCGCCTTGTGGATTCTAGTGGCAAACGCTTGGATGCAATTCCCAGACGGCATGCATTTCAACCCAGACACCGTCCGCAATGAAATGGCCGACTTCTGGGCCGTTTTGTTTTCTCCAGTAGCCATGAATAAATTTTTCCATACGGTCACCTCCAGTTGGATTGTTGGTTCAGCCTTTGTCGTTGCCATTTCTGCTTGGTTCATCCTTAAAAAAAGGGAACTGGACTTGGCCAAAAAGAGCATCCGCATTGCAGCAGTATTCGGTTTGCTGGGCACCCTGCTGGCTGCTTTCACCGGTGACGGGTCTGCTTATCAGGTTGCTCAGAAACAGCCCATGAAACTAGCTGCCATGGAAGGTCTTTATCAAGGGCAGAACAAGGCTGAACTTGTTGGTTTCGGCATTCTGAATCCTTCCAAATCCTCTTACGATGATGGTGTACAACCCTTTGCCGTTAAAATTGCGGTTCCCGGGTTGCTGTCACTGATGGCTAATCGTGACTTGAACACATTTGTACCTGGTGTTACGGACCTAATTGAAGGTGGTTATGCGACGAAGGGCAAAAACGGAGAAGTTGGGGTGGCGCTTTCAGCCGAACAAAAAATGGCGAAAGGGAAATTGGCGGTTGAAGGTCTAAAGAATTACAAATTGGCCAGGCTTGTCAGCAATGATTCTTTAGCAAAGGTGAGTAAGGCTCAATTGGAAGAAAACTTCGCCTATTTCGGCTATGGTTACATCAAGGATAAAAAAGAATTGGTGCCCAATGTGCCGTTGACCTTCTATACTTTCCACCTCATGGTGATTATCGGTATGTACTTCATCCTTTTCTTTGCTTTGGCTTGGTTTATGAATCAAAAGAATACGTTTAATTCACAGAAATGGATGCTTTGGCTGTCCCTGCTTGGACTGCCTTTGGCTTACATCTGCTCCGAATGCGGCTGGATCGTAGCCGAAGTGGGTCGTCAACCTTGGGTCATCCAGGACATCATGCCGGCCAACATGGCTGTGTCCCAAATTAGCGCGGGTGCCGTGCAGACTACGTTTGTTCTGTTTGCAGTACTGTTTACTGTGCTGCTGTTTTCGGAACTGAGCATCATGATCAAACAAATTAAAAAAGGTCCGGAGGGGCTGAACCACTAATACAACAATACTATGGACTACTCCTTTTATCAACATTACTGGTGGTTCCTGATATCTTTGCTGGGAGCCCTGCTTGTTTTCCTGACGTTTGTGCAAGGCGGACAAAGTCTCCTCTATCAAATCGGCAAAACGGACCTGGAACGAACCATGTTGGTCAACACCTTGGGTCGGAAATGGGAATTCACATTTACCACCCTGGTTACGTTTGGTGGTGCATTCTTCGCCTCTTTCCCCCTCTTCTACTCCACGAGCTTCGGCGGAGCCTATTGGGCTTGGATGGCTTTGCTGTTCTGCTTTATCATTCAGGCTGTTTCCTACGAGTTCCGCAGTAAAAACGGCAATCTATTGGGCAAGAAAACATTCGACATCTTCCTGATAATCAATGGAGTGGGCATCCTTTTATTGGGTGTGGTCGTTGCTACGATGTTCACGGGTTCCGAATTCGTGGTCAACAAAGCCAACCTGACCAATACGACCATGCCAGTCATTTCAACTTGGAGCAACCCGCTTCACGGACTGGAAGCGCTGTTGAATGTTCGCAACATCCTGCTCGGCCTAGCTGTCTTGTTCCTTGCTCGCATCCTGGGTGAACTTTACTTTATCCAAACCATCGATGATAGGAACATACAGGCACGTTCACGGAAGTGGTTGTTGTGGGATACGGCTTTGTTCCTGGTCTTTTTCCTGACGTTCCTCGTTTGGACGCTGGTTGCAAAAGGTTATGCTGTCGATCCTGAAACACAGGTGGTTTCACTGGTCAGTGCAAAATACCTGCACAACTTGCTGGAAATGCCCATCGTTCTTGTCGTATTTCTGTTGGGTGTGGTTTCCGTACTATTTGGCATTCTGAGAACGTTGCTCAAACCTGGTTTCATACAGGGCATCTGGTTTGCCGGCATCGGTTCAGTCGCAACTGTTTTGGCACTTTTGCTGATTGCAGGTTGGAACAATACGGCTTACTATCCTTCCACTACCGACATTCAAAGTTCCCTGACCATCAACAACAGTTCGTCCAGCCTCTTCACCTTGCAGGTGATGAGCATCGTTTCGCTGTTGATTCCTTTTGTACTTTGGTACATTTACAAGGCATGGAAAGCCATCAACGTTAAACAAATCGATGCGGCAGAAATGAAGGGAAACGACATGAAATATTGATTACGAAACCGTAGGTCAACTTTTTGTGAAAAAAAGTGAAACAACACGAATGGAAACTGCAAAAAAACAATAAATTTGTTCCATGAGCAGTGCTCAATCCATTCGTGGATATTCACTTTTGTATTTACTACCTAAAACCATACGATATGAAAAAATCACTTAAGGTGTTTCTGTCGCTGATTTTCCTTAGCGGAAGCAGTCTATCCGTATTTGCTGATGAATTGGACGTGACCGAAACCACCGCTACCGAAGAATCGGTGGAAGCGGAAAGTAACACCGCATTGGAAAGTACCGCCAGCGTTGAGGGTGGTGAATTCGACATGGGGGAAATGATGAAAAAAACAAACTCGTTGGGAGCCTATTTCGGGTACACCAACATTGGAGGTGAAAATGTCATCGGATTCCGAGTCCAACCCGATCTGCAAATCGGCAAACTGGGAATTGGATTGGACATCCCCGTTCAATTCAGCATTACCAACAAGAAATTCAGAACTGAAGAATTCCAAGACGGTGTGGGTCTGTTGCGAATGATACGTTTCTTGAGTTGGGGAACCAAAAAACAAGATGATTATTACATCAAAGTGGGTGACCTAACTGGATCATTCCTGGGTTATGGCATGCTCATCAACAACTATTCGAACTCAATTTCCATCGATAAACGCAAAATCGGTATTGACTTGGACTTTTGCTTCAGCAAGATGTGGGGTATCGAAGTATTATACAGTGACGTTGATGTCAGATCACTCAATTTATTGGGTATTCGTCCGTACATCAGACCTTTAGGCAGGACAGGAATTCCCATCATCAAGACGTTTGACATCGGTGTCCAATATGTAACCGACCGTGATAAAACCGGAAGCATGCTTTCTACAGATTTGACTTCCAACCACAATACCTTCATTGGTACTGGTGGTGTGAACGCAGAGGCGCTCGATATGGGCGTGACATTGTTGAATACGCCGATGGTTCGTGTGCAAGCTTTTGGGTCGGCTGCCAGACTTGAAAAAAATAAAAGTTCAGTCTTGAATGACTCCTTGCAATTCTTATCAACGCATGGTGCTACCGCTGAATTCATCGATGATGTGGCCAATTATGACGCCGGCTACGGTGTGAGTGCCGGCTTGGACCTGAAGTTCAAGTTCCTGGGCAATGTGCTTCGCCTGGATGCCCGTGCAGAACGTTTGTGGTACACCGACAACTTCATTCCACATTTCTTTGACGTGTCTTACCAAATGAACAAAGATGCCCGCATCATGGAAGCGGTCACTTCAAAAGCTCAAAAAGGCTATTACGCTGAATTGGGGCTGATGGTATTGAGTAAAATCATGGTCAGTGGTGGTTTGATGATGCCCGATAATATGGGCCCGAACAATCCAGCTTTACTGCGCCTAATCCTGGATGGTTCCAAAATTTCAAAGGCAATTGTTTTGGAAGGAGAATATGTTAAAGGTGGCTTGACTTCGTTCAACGATGTCATTTCCTTGGATGAACGATCCTTGGTATCGGTGCGTGCGGCTTATAAAATGTTGAACATGTTCTGCGTCGGTGTCGATTACAACTGGACGTGGGTGAATATGGGCGGCAAGTTTAAACCGTCAAGCTATTTTGCACCCTACGTCGGTGTAAAATTGGATTTGCCATTCTTGAATAAATAATAAAAATAAGGGCGAATAACTGCGTTACTTTTCACTTGTCGATCCTCACGTACCAAAGTACGCTCCGGTACGACATCGTAAAAAGTGCCTTGTTCTTCGCCCTTATTTTTATTATTTTGCTTGCTTTCTATGGGCTTTCTTTCGGGAAGGCTTTTTTTTTATATTGATGTTACATTTTTTTTATTAGTTCGTCTTAAGAGAAATGAACGCTGAGAGATTCAAGGCAGAGGTTCTGCCAACCCGCGACAAACTCATCCGTACGGCTCAAAGAATGCTGGAAGAAGAGGCCGATGCTGAGGATACCGTACAAGAGGTGTTCTTAAAGCTTTGGCAGATGCGCGAGAACTTGGATCGATACGACAGTCTGGAAGCTTTTGCAACGACGATGACTAGAAACCTCTGCATCGACACCATTCGAAAACGAGGCAGGGAAGGTCCCATCGAAGAGGAGCTGTACCGACAGGCAGGGCCGGACGACCCCTATCTGAGGCTGGAACGTAAAAGCAACGACGAACTGATCCGGATGATCATTGACCGTCTACCGAACCTTCAGCAAGCGGTTTTGAAAATGAAGGACATTGAGGAGTATGAACTAGAGGAAATCGCTGAAATCATCGGCGCCACGAATGAAGCCGTACGCGTTAATCTTTCAAGAGCCCGTAAAAAAGTACGGGAAGAATTTATCAGACTAACAGGACCCAGAAAATAACCCGGAAAATGAACCAGAAAGTAACAATTGAAGAAGCAGACCGCCTACTTGAAAAATATTACGACGGACGAACCTCTAACGCGGAAGAAAAACGGTTACATGAATTTCTGCAACAAGAAAATTTACCGGAAAGATTTGATGCTGAACGGGCTATGTTCGGCTACATCGCTCAAGAAAAGCCATTCTTAACACCGGAAGTCCTTCAAAAAAGTGATTTTTGGTTGCGTCTAAACCCTACTTTGCGGTGGATCTTGGCTGCTGCCGTTCTGATTTCGGGTGTATTCATCTTGGATAACCATTTACAGGCGCAAAAACGCAACGTCGCTTACATTGATGGAATTCGCTGCACCGACAGCAAAGAAGTCACGGCATTGGCTCTCGCATCCATCGATCAGATTGACCTTGGGGTGGATGAAGTGGCAGTCACCGTCGATAAAATGAATGATAAGAACCTGGTGGAAAACCAACTCCAACAGTTTCCCGAAATAAAATAAACACAAACGAAATGATACGAAAAAAATCCTTCTTGCCGCTCCTGCTCCTACTTTTAGGATGGCTGGCAGTGACTGGCGTTCAGGCCCAAAACGACTTATTCATCGGCAAAGTATTCGATATGTATGGAAAAAAGAAGGGGGTCGTGATGGTGGACCTTTCCGGAGAAATCTTGGATCAATACCGCTTGACACGATTCCGTAGCATCACCATCAAAGACGACCCTGAAGCTGCTGCTTTTACTCGGAAATGTTTGGAACGCGACCAAGTCGGAGCTAAAAAAATAAAAGAAGTCGTGGCAAACGGTATTCCAACCTCCATTTACTTGCAACTGCCACGACTTGGACAGGACAATAGGCTTATTCTTTATAACGAATCCCGTTCAGGGGATTTGCGGATCACGCTGATTTACATCGAATCGAACGATGATACGGAAAATATTCTGAAACTTTTGCTCAAGAAAAAACAATAATACACTTCAAAAATGAAAAAATTCATCTTTCTTCCCCTTTTGGCTCTTTTGCCTTTCAGTGCTATATTGGCCACCGATGCAACTGGAAAAGACACGACCATCCTATTCAACAACAAGATCATTCATATTCGAGATAGTGTGGATCAAGTGAACATTAAAGTAAACAAGATTGTCAAGAACGATACGACCGCATACAAACCTGTTTTTGAAGGTCTTTATAGTGACAACCAGAGTTATGAACGTTGGTCGGTAGTAGAAGATTTGGGTATTCAGATTCCATTTGTAACCAATAAGAAAATACGTGAGAAACACCGTTATGAAATGCAATCGCATTGGGCGGGTTTCGGGTGGGGTCGAATTGCCATGACAGACGGTGTGACCCTCAACAACGTAAACGGTATGAATCTTGACTTGAACAGAAGTTATGAATTCAACTACAACATGATTGAGCACATCACACCTTTATTCTTTCGTTACATAGGTCTAAGCTCAGGGCTGGGGTTCAGTTGGCGGCATTATAACTTCAACAACATGTACCTGAAAGAAGTAAACGATCACGTCGATGGGTATGACTTCTCCGTAAATTACAAGTACAGCCGACTCAACAACTGGTACCTGACTGTTCCAGTATTGTTTGAATTACAGCTTTTCAAATCCAGCAAATACAAACCGTATTTGGCCGCAGGAGTCATTGGAGATATTCGACTTGCGACGACCTTTAAGACAAAATACATCAATGAATCGGGTTCCAATATTCGTATAACCCAGCGTGGAATGAATGTGTTGCCCTTGTCTATGGATTATGTGGCGCAGGCGGGTATGGGAAAGGTCAGCATTTATGCGAAATATTCTCCTATAGGCATTTTTGAATCAGGCAAGGGACCAAATGTGCAACATGCATCCATTGGTTTCATTCTAGGAATGTAAGGGAATTTTCTCTATCTTTGAAAAGGAAAACCACTCAAAATTTCAAGATGACAGCGGAGACCCTAATTATAGAATTAACCAACATCGCGCTATACATATCTGCAACCCTGTGTGTCTTGCTCGTTTTTGTGCGCGCGCCACAAAAGCAAACACTCAGGCCTTACCGGATAACCAGACATGCTCTGATAATATCTTTCTTCTTAGTCACCGTGGTCAGCATTGCCGAAATGTACCAAAAAGACCCCTCTATCAAGCACCATTTGATGATTTTGGATACATTGGTCGTTTCATCGTATCAGATTTTCTTATTTGCTGCCACCCTCATCACCATGGTGGATTTTCGGTCCTACACCTTCCGGAAAGCACTTATGGAAATGCTGCCTACTACCGTTTTTTCAGTTATTGGATACCTTTTTTTCCTGACCAGAGAAATGCAACTCCTATCCATTTGGTATTGGCTCTTCGGTGCCTATTATATACTGCAGATCATTCGCTACTGTAAATTTTACTTAAGAGTATATAGGAATACGGTCAAGAAACTAGACAACTTTTTCTCTGAAGAAACAGCAAGACGCTTAAAATGGACAAGCGGTGCTTTTATTTGGTTGTTTTTAGGTGGAATTTTCTCCTTTTTGTCTTTGTTTTTGAACTTATGGTACAGTTCGTTCTTTACTGTCTTCTATACGTTCTTTTACCTGTATTTCACCATTCATTATCTGAATTACGTGACCCTTTTCTTGGATATCGAACCTGCCTTTTCCATACCCGAAGAGTCAACAGCCAAGGATAAAAACGGGAACAAGTCTTTTGAGCAAATGGAAAAAGCCATCAATCAATGGGAAAAAGAAAAGTTTTTTGCTGAACCAGGTATCACCATCGAGCAGGTATCCTTTCAACTCAGGTCGAACAGAACCTATTTGTCAACTTACATGAACCTACACCGTAAAATGACCTTTAAGGAATGGATCAACCATTTACGCATTGAGGAAGCCAAAAACCTATTGCAAAACCACCCGGAAATGCCTGTCAGTCAAATTGGCACTATGGTCGGTCTTCCAGATAAAAGCAATTTTGGTAGACAATTTACTAGATTGACAGGTAAAAGCCCTCAAGCATGGCGAAAGGATCAATTTTCGGGCTTGTAAGTTATCATTTCGTTAAATGTGCCCTCAGTGGTCAAATTGCATGTAAGATTTGTTGTTTTGACCACCTTCCATTAGTTTTCCAATGTAATTTTGCATCGATAAAAGACCTGAGTACCCATTCTTCTTTCAAGTAGAATACAAAAGGATTTTTTCAAAACCATTGGAGTGGAAACAATAACCCAGACGCTCTGGATAATTTCGAAAGAAATATCCATCGTTCTGGGTTATTTTTTTCCATCGGACATTCTGTATAATTTGATTCAGGCTGCATATTTATTCGGCCTTTTTTAGTACGTTTGTTCTATAAACACTAAATTCCGCCCTATGTTCAAAGGACAACCCAAAGGCCTTTTCGTTACAGCACTAGCCAATCTCGGTGAACGTTTTGGTTATTATACCATGATTGCCATCTTTGTTTTGTTTCTGCAAGCCAAGTATGGATATTCCGAAGCTGCAGCAGGTGAAATCTACGCGACCTTCCTGATGTTCGTTTACTTTCTCCCCTTGATCGGTGGCATCATAGCTGACCGTTGGCTGGGTTACCGAAAGTCCGTGACCATCGGCATGGTTATCATGTTCATCGGTTACATCCTATTGGCATTCCCGAACATCATCGGTGGAAAGGAAATCATAGCCATCTTTGCTGCATTGGCCGTTATTGCAATGGGAACCGGACTTTTTAAAGGCAACCTTCAGGCATTGGTCGGAAGAATGTACGACAACCCTGTCTATGCTGCCAAGCGTGATAGCGGATTCAGCCTGTACTACATGTTCATCAATGTGGGTGCCATGTTCGCTCCGACCGCCGCACAAGGGGTGGTGAATTTCGTCCTACATAAGGTCCACCTGACCTACGACTCCCGAATTCCTGAATTGTTCCACAAGATGGAAGCTGGTGGACTAAGCGCATCTGTCAAGAATGAGTTTCTGAGCATTGCTCAAACACAGGATGCAACCGTTTCCATGGACAGCCTCCAACAATTCGGAAGTCATTACGTACATGCCCTGGGCGGAGCTTATCAGCTGGGCTTCGGCGTGGCTTGCATCAGTCTTGTCGCTTCTTTGGCCATCTTCCTGTTGGGACGGAAAACATACATCATTCAAAGTGAAAAGGTAAAAAATGCTTTGAATCAAACAGATATTGCAACCGAAGAAATTACTCCAGCCGAAAACAAAGAACGTATCGTCGCTTTGTGCTTAGTTTTTATCGCCGTTATTTTCTTCTGGATGGCTTTCCACCAGAACGGCCTGACATTGACGTATTTTGCAAGGGATTACACGGTAACATCCGTTGGTCAATTCACCAACATCTGGTTTGATTTGTTTACCTTGATTCCGGTAGCCATTTCCGTGATATGCATCGGTTTTGCTGTAAAAAAATACGCACTGACGGACCGCAATGTGTGGCAAAAACGACTATTTTACGGTTTAGTTGCCATCGTTACAGGAGTATGGGCATACATCCGAATAGCTGGATATGCCGTCAGCAATCCGTTCACTCCTCAATTGTTCCAACATTTCAATCCATTTTTCATTGTCGTACTGACACCGGTCGCAGTGGGTATTTTCAACGCTTTGGGAAGAAAGGGAAAAGAACCTTCAGCCCCTAAGAAAATCGCTTATGGCATGTTGATTGCAGCAGCAGCGTATCTGCTCATGGTCATGGCTTCATTCGGCTTACTCAGCCCGATGGATCGTGGTGACGTGGTCGATTACACTCGCGTAACTCCTTATTGGCTCATTTCAACCTACTTTATGTTGACCATAGCTGAATTATTCATCAGCCCCATGGGCATTTCCTTTGTTTCGAAAGTGGCTCCCCCCAAGCTGAAAGGCATGATGCAGGGTGGTTGGTTTGCCGCTACTGCCATGGGTAATTGGCTCATTCAAATTGGCTCACATTTCTGGGGAACGGTTCCGCTCTGGTCGTTGTGGATGATTTTTGTTGTTTGCTGTGTACTCTCAGCCATCTTCATGTTTTCCATCATGAAGAAACTGGAAAAAGTCGCTAAATAAAATTGAATGAACGACGCCGGATTTCGTAAGGTATTGCTGATTTGCACTGGGGGGACCATCACCATGTCGGTAGACCCAGGCACAGGATCGCTTACGCCCTTTCGTTTCGAGCAGCTTTACAAGCAAATTCCCGAACTGAACAAATTCGATTTCAGAATTGATTTCGTACAATTCGACCCCTTGCTTGACTCTTCCGAAGTTGGCCCTGATGAATGGATTCGTATGGCTGAAACCATCTATGAAGCCTACGACCGTTACGATGGTTTCGTGGTACTTCATGGGACAGACACCATGGCATATTCTGCATCTGCCCTCAGTTTCATGTTGCAACATTTGCAGAAACCGGTCATTTTCACAGGATCCCAACTTCCCATCGGCATGGTTCGTACGGACGGCAAGGAAAACCTCATTACAGCCATCGAGATCGCTGCTGCTGCTGAATTCGGATTTCCATTGGTACCCGAAGTTTGCATCTTTTTTGAAAATACGCTTTGGCGGGGAAACCGCACGACAAAAAAAAATGCCGAATTGTTCAATGCGTTTGGTTCCTATAATTATGCACCGTTGGCGACGGCAGGTGTTCACATCCGCTACAACCGGGCAGTCATCCACTACGAACGTAGCAATGAAGCGTTGCATCTCCACAAAGGATTGAAAACGGACATTGCCATTCTGAAGCTTTTTCCTGGCATCTCCGAATCATACGTGAATGCCGTGTTCAACACACCAGGTCTTCGAGCCATTGTTCTGGAAAGTTTCGGTGCCGGAAATGCACCCTCGCACGACTGGCTCATCCGCTCCTTGAAGCATGCCGCCGACAAAGGCATCGTCATTGTCAATGTGACCCAGTGCAATACGGGGAGTGTCGAAATGGGCCGCTACAAAACCAGTGTTCATTTGCATGATGCCGGAGTTGTGAGCGGATACGACATCACGACGGAATCGGCGGTCACCAAACTGATGTTTTTGCTGGGACATCACAACGATCCGGATGTAATTCGCCGCGAAATCGGAGTCTCCTATTGTGGTGAAATGACGGTGGAATAAACTTGAATGAATTTAAACATTTTTAACAACCAATCTTATTGTATGATTTACGATATGCTTAGCCTTCTTTTCCCTCTGAACAGGGGATTCGGGCAAGTTGTATATTGTCATTTTCCATTTATCGGAAACAACAACGATGGCATTCCAACCTTGCGAATCAAGAATTATTGACGTTCATTTGCAGCTATCTTTTAAAACTAGAAACCATGCAAACACAAAGCGGTAGCAAAGGCTACGTATTTATGATCACACTGATCGCCACCATCGGCGGACTTCTGTTCGGTTACGACACAGCAGTCATTTCAGGAGCTGTCGATTCCCTGCAATCCTTTTTCCACCTCAATGCTGAAACATTTGGCGAAATGGCCACGTTCTACCATGGTGCAACTGTTTCAAGCGCCCTGATCGGGTGCATTATCGGAAGTGCATTATCAGGTATATTCGCATCTGGACTCGGTCGTAAGAAATCCTTGTTGTTGGCTGCCTTTTTATTCATGATAGCCTCACTTGGTGCAGCATATCCAGAAGTCTTTTTCTTTCACAAAGGGGATAGTTCCATATCCGTTCTTTTGGCATTCAATATTTACCGCATCCTTGGTGGTATCGGTGTTGGGCTGGCTTCAGCCATTTGTCCGATGTACATTGCTGAAATTGCCCCTGCCGATATTCGTGGCAAACTAGTTTCTTGGAATCAGTTCGCCATTATCTTTGGTATGTTGGTTGTTTATTTCGTCAATTATTTCATCATCAAGGGTCAAACACCGGAATGGATCGACTCCATCGGTTGGCGCTGGATGTTTGCTTCCAACGCAGTACCTGCTGTTCTTTTCGCAATGCTGCTCTTTATCGTACCCGAAACCCCGCGTTATTTGGCTATGGTTGGGCAAGAAGCAAAAGCTTTGCACATTCTGACCAAAATCAATGGTTCGACAAAAGCCGCTGAAATTTTATCGGACATCAAGGAAACAGCACACGAAAAAACTGAGAAGTTGCTTACGTATGGCAAACTGGTTTTGATCATTGGTATTTTACTTTCTGTCTTTCAACAAGTAGTTGGTATAAACGTAGTTCTGTATTACGCTCCGACTATTTTCAAAGGCTTGGGCTTTGGTCACGACGCAGCGATGTGGCAAACCGTCATCATGGGCTTTGTCAACATCATTTTCACCTTGGTTGCCATCTTCACGGTGGACAAGTTTGGTCGTAAACCGTTGTTGATGATTGGTTCCATAGGCATGGCCATCGGCATGTTTGCCATTGGCTTACTGGCTTATTTGCAAATTATCGGCATTAGCACATTGATTTTCATCGTCATCTATACCGCCTCTTTCATGATGTCTTGGGGTCCGATTTGCTGGGTATTGATTTCTGAAATCTTCCCGAATACGATACGAGGCAAAGCAGTAGCCATTGCAGTTGCTGCCCAATGGATCACGAACTTCATCGTTTCTGCGACATTCCCCGTATTGGAACATTTCAGCGTTCCCTTCACTTATTGGTTGTACGGAGTCATGAGCATTTTGTCTGCCATCTTTGTCTGGAAATTGGTTCCAGAAACCAAAGGGAAAACACTGGAAGACATGACCAAGCTATGGTTGAAGAAAAAGTAAACAGGTATAAAAGTAACGAAGAGGGTGTTTTAAGGACACCCTCTTTTTTTTTCATAAACTTTGATTTTCAATTAAATGAGTCAATCATTTGGGATAATCCGGGCAATATTGTATTTTCGCAGTCTATAGTATTTCGAGTAATAGAAGGATTTTTTGAGTTGAGCTGCCCGAAATGGTTTTGACATAGATTTAACCTAACCATCTAATGAAAAATCGATTCGCTTTTTTAAAGAATTTCGCCTTTCGGATTACGTCGATCTATCTTATTTTTGGATTTGCATGGATATTCTTTTCAGACAAATTAATGGATTTCATGTTCAAGGATGTGGAAGAATTAAGCATTGCTCAAACTTACAAAGGGTTCATTTTCATTTTGATTACTGCCTTAATTTTATTTCTCTTTGCAAAAAATCACTCGAAAACAATTAACCATGCCAAAGTTCTTCTGGAAAATAAAATTCAGGATTACAAAGTGTTGTATGAACAGTTCCTGTTTCAAAACAACGAATTAAAAAAAGCCAAGGACAAAGCTCAGGAAAATGAGAATTTTGTCACTAGCATTCTGGAGAATATTCCCGACATGGTTTTCGTGAAGGATGTTCAATCCGGGATTTTTGTCATGGTGAACAAAGCCGTGGAAGATAACATGGGCTGGAAACGTAAGGAATTGATAGGCAAGTGCGAATCTGATTTATTTCCTGAAGAATTGGCTAAAACATTGTTGAGTGAATTTCAGATGGTTCTGGATACCAATATCGTTTTTCAAAAAGAAGAATCGCTACCCACTAAGAACGGTTCTAGAGTTTTCTTCACGAAAAAAGTATCCATTCTAGATATTAATGGACATCCCAAATTTCTTCTAGGTGTTTCCGAAGACATTACGGCCAAAAAAGAGGCTGAAAAAGAACTGATCGAAGCCAAGGAAAGAGCCGAAGAAAGCAGTCGATTGAAAATTGCCTTTCTTCAGAATATCTCTCACGAAATCCGCACACCGATGAATGCGATCTGTGGATTTTCCAGTTTGATGACCGAACCTGATTTAAGTGATGAGCAAAAAGCCAATTACAGCTCCATCGTTCGAAGCAATTGTGACCAATTGCTCACCATCATCACCGATGTGTTGACCATTTCTTCCGTAGAGACCAAACAACTGAAAGTCAATATTCAGGAAGTAAACCTGAATCAACTGATGGATGAATTGACCCACATTTTCAAGTCGACGGCCAAAAGTTTGTCGCTTGGATTTGAAAACAAGACGGACATACCGGCAAGCCAAGCGTACGCACTGACAGACAGAACCAAATTAACACAAATATTATCCAATCTAGTGACCAACGCCCTCAAATTCACAAAAGAGGGTTCCATCGAGATTGGCTGTCGCATCGATCAGAATAATTTAGCTTTTTTTGTAAAAGATACAGGCATCGGTTTCAATCCCGAAATCAAAGACACCATTTTCGAACGGTTCAGACAAGCCAATGATGATATCAATAAGAAATATGGAGGCACCGGTTTGGGTCTAGCTATTTCTAAGGCTTTTGTGGAACTTTTAGGTGGTCAAATTGACGTGGAAACCACACTCGGGAAAGGGTCTGTTTTCCACTTCACGCTGCCCTACCATGCCGCAATCCCCTTGGATTCGGAGCCCAACACACCCTTCACATGGAATCAAGGTTACACTATCTTGGTCGCTGAAGATGAAGACATCAATTTTCTCTTTTTGGAGACGCTGCTCCAACCTATGAACTGGAAGCTGGTTCGGGCCAGAAACGGTCAGGAAGCTGTTGATATGGCGCGAGCCGACCTTTCCATCTGTCTCATATTGATGGATATCCGAATGCCCGTCATGGATGGCTACCAAGCTGCCATCACCATCAAAGAGTTTCGCCCGGATTTGCCAATATTGGCTCAAACGGCCTATGCCAATGATTTTGAAATTGAAAAGTACCGAGTGGTCTTTGATGATTACATGACCAAACCGTTGCGGATTCAGACGTTGAAACAGAAAATCAGTAAGTTTTTGTCTTGAGACTATTCTAGAAGAATTCTCCAGGCCGACAAAGTGACAGGTCCGATTAATCCTGATTCAATCAACGGGCTTTTTTGATCATAGTTCTTCCTAGTTGAAAAGGTTACACGGTCGCCTATTTTGGGTTGACCATTTTTATACCAATCTGGCAAGACTTTAATTACACCCCTTTCATCGTACTGGTTTTCGGATGGCAGAAATTCATCACCGATGAGTCGATTGACCCAAAGATTGGTTACTCGGATGTCCAATTCATTTTCACCTGGCTTGAGCAGGTTGGTGACGTTCAATCGAAAGGGCGGCTTCCAACAAAGACCGGCCGATTTACCATTTACATAAATTTCGGCCACATTTGCCACCTGACCCAAATCGAGTACCAGTTGGTTTCCTTTTAGATCCTTGGTGGTGAGTTGAAACGTACGTTGCCAAGAAGCGGTACCTGAGAAATACTTCACGCCGATTTCCTTCACGGTATGGAGCGACGTAAGCGAATCCAAAATCAACTGTTTGGGAACACCTCCACCTTCCGGAAAATGGACCATCCAATCCTTGCTTAGTTGGTAGATCGGGAGGTTTTTCTTTAGGAGAAGTGGCTCCTGAATTTGCTTGGAATTTGTCGAATTCACAAGCGCATAACTCCCTTTTTTACGAAATAAGCGGTTACCGTTCAGTATCAGCATATCGGAAAGAGTGGTGGTTGAACTGTCTGAAACCGAAACTCCATTTTGATTGGGTGTCGGCAAATTTCCAGGAAATAAATCCGGATTTGCGCTGAAAAAAAGTATTCCGTCCTTTGTCAAACCATCAAAGACCGGTTGAGTTATGGCTTTTCTGAAAACCACGAAACCAGACTCGTAGGGTTGCATTATAAGAGGTATCAACGTTTGCTCATCGTGTTGACGATAGATGTTGATCGGCCTGATTTCACCAGTTTGCGGATCCCACCATTCTGGTTGCATACCCTTCACGCGAAAGCTTGCCATGATGGTATCGTTTCGAAAGCGACCATTGGAAACAAACCAAACATCTTCGGAACCGATTCGGTTATGCAAATAGTTGATTTCAGCATTTGGTACCGATGAAACATACGAGAAATCCGAGGTAAGCTTGACTTCCTCATACAGTCTTTCGTCGGGAACATTGATAAATAGACGACCAACACCATACCGGTAAATGCCGGCCGGCAACTTGTTCCATACGTCCTCAACGATGGCTTTCCACTCTGCCTGTTCTTTTAGTGACAAGTGTCCATACCAATTTGTCGGCTTGATGGCAGAAATCCATAGTCCATCTTCCAGCAAAAGCTTCAATTTCCGTAATACGGGCAACGAGATGGTCTTCATGTTCGGCAAGATAAGAATGCGGTATATCATGCCATCGGGCAGAACAAGAACGCCATTTTTTACTGAAGCCCTTTGCAAAAGGTCATTTCTGTTTAACAATCCAATTGTGTGACCTGAAATCAATGTTGTCGGAATGGGCGAACCCTCACCTGTGAAATAAGCTGCATCCGCCACCAACAAACCACTTTGCAATATATAGTGACATCGACGGACATATTCAAAACAATCGGTAGACTTGCTGAACCACGTGTTGTTGCGGTTGTTTAGAATGCCGCACGAATCCATGACGATTCCAGGTTTTGCTGTAGGATGGGGCTGATGTTCAAAATCGACAGCAACTTTTTGATGCATCCGATTGACAAAGTTCCGATCAAAATATGTTTTCATGTCCGAAGGATTGTCTTCCAGTTTAGTAGATCCAGGATTGTCATATCTTTCGACCAATAGATTCAAGCCCTTCTTTTTCAACATTTCACGAATTCCATCGTAATAGTATTCTTCCAACATTTCGGTCTGAACCCTGTGCAAATCCCAAAGAAAGCGTGCGGTTTCCATGGAAGAATTGACTTGTCGGCCTGTGAATACAAGCAAAAAGGGTTTCAAGTTGTAGCCTGCACGTTTTTGGAATTCAGCCACCATGTCTTCTGTCCAGCCTAGGCTGCCGATGGAACAACTATCGATGGTCAAGCCCTCAAAGCTGCGACCATGAAACGGACGTGTTTGTTCAAAAAGCGGTTCCAGAAACTTTTCAAGATGTTTCTTTATACCATTCGGGTTCAGTTTATCCATCTCCGGAGAATCACTACTATCATGGGCCACATCCTCAGAAACAGAACAACCTATACGAACCACCGTCCAGCTACCCTTCGGCACATTCCAACTCAATCGGCCTTCTGCATCGGTGTGATTGGTTAAATCGACAATGTTGGAAACTATCGTCCTGTTCTCATTGGTAAAAGCCAACACGGCAACTTCCTTATAAAAACCCTGGTTCATCATGGGTCTAGGCAATAAAATGTTGATTTTATCACCACCCTTCACCAAGGTTTCGCTCCAAACAATTTTCTTGGTGGCGTTCTCGGGCATGACCCATTGTCCTTCATCACCCGAGAAATCAGGGTCAACATGCAACATGAATTTTAAATCCAGACGGTCTGCTTGCTCCAGTACATGAACTGCCAGTCCAATCCATTCGGCCGAAAGGTATTGGACGGAACCTTTTGGCACAGAACCAATCTGATTGAACAAAATGCCGCCCCCCAAACCGGTTGCAGCCATAGACTCCAGATCAAGGTTTATACCTTCTCTAGAAACGTTACCGTTCATCCAATGCCAAAACACACGAGGAGCATAGACCGTTTCGGGGCGGTGGAATTGCTGCTCGGAAAGTTGGGCTTGCAATAGGTTGCTGAGCAGTAAAAACAGACAAATCCAGTGTGTTCGCATAACAGACTCAATATACCTTCATTTCCCAAATGCCTGGGCTTCCTTTCAAAATCGAGACTTTAAGAAAGCGAGCTTTTATACCAGGTTTATCGGTATGGGGCGACTGAATGCGTATGTCTGCATGACCTCCACAACGAAACCAACTGGTGCCATCCGTGGAATATTCCAAACGGTAGGCATGACCAGCGGTAGGCATATTGAAATAGAGTTCGGTCTGTTTGATTTTTGTTACTGCACCTAAATCCAGGGTGAAGCTTGCTGCGGAATCATTTGGAGCTGCCATCCAGCGGGTACCGTTGCAAGCATCAAGTGCGTTGGACGGGTCGTAAATTTCCACACGGTACATCAGGGGATCTTTGATGGGTCGGACTTTGTAATCGGGAGCCACGGAAGATGCCGTCGCTTTTTTGCCCAAAGCTAGATTCGGTTTGGATTTACTGGTGCTAAGTGCTCCTACTCCCGTTCTTGTGAGCTTCACAGGTTCGATGGTGCCGTCTGCGTTGAAATGCAGTTCGTCGGCCCAAACCTGACGATTGGTACCACCGATGCCGAATTCAAGGTAGACAAAATAGTATTTGTCGGTGCCGGGTTCGTTAAATACGCAACCATGACCGGGTCCGTAAATATTAGAACTGCGCAAGGTTGTGGCAATGATGTCTTTTTCTGGATAGTCAAAGGGACCGACTGGCGACACCTTGCTGAACACGTAGTCGTACTTGTAGTTTTCATTACCATCCATTGTGTAGAGGTAATAATAAAAACCCTTCCGTTTGAAGACAATCGGTCCTTCAGAGTATCCGCGACGTTTGGTATCCATGATGTGAACGACCGTGTCCAAGGTCATCATGTCCTTGTTCAGTTTGGCTGCACCTCGTTGCGCCCAAAACATATAGGATTGCCCGTTGTCGTCGGTAAAGATTTCAGCATCGATGCCTTTGCTATTTCGAGGGCCTTTCATATAGACCATAGGCTTCGGGGCTTCAGGTCCAGCCAGCGTATCAGCACCTTTTGCCAGGCGGAACGGGCCTTCGGGCGATTTCGAGACGGCTGCATAAATGTTTGTATTCAGCGTCGGGTACAAAAAATACTTGCCTTTGACTTTGATTGTTTTGCTGGGTGCCCAATACAACTGATTTTTCATGGATGGGAACAAAAGACCATTGAAACTCCAATTCACAAAATCCTTGGACTTCCATACCACCGGTGGTCCTGAGCTGGCCAATCCACGGCCGTAACCGTCAGTCGTTGCGTAACAATAATAGGTATCGCCGAATTTCACGATGCTGGGATCGGCAATCATGTCGGGAATGATGGGGTTGAAATTGATTTGAGACTGTAGTGAAAACGGAATCATCGTTAAGACGATCGCCATCATCCGTAAAGTTTTACAAACGCTCATGGTAGGAAATTTTGTTGTTTACAAAGGTAAAAATAATGAATGAAAGTGCTAATTCTCATTGTGATTGTGTTACGTTTAAAGAAATCAAATGCCCAAAATAACTATCTTTGGTGTCGCTTTTGTCCCTAATTTCAGCCCTTAAAACGTTTATGAAGAAGTTTTTCAGTTTACTCCTTTTGTTGAGCAGTTGTTTTCAACTATTCGCCAACGAACCCGACTCAGTCTATCTGTTTTCGTATGCCACCACTAAGAATGCCGGCCACAACGGGCTGCATTTTGCCTGGAGCATGGATGGAAAAAACTGGAAAGCTATTGGTCCTGAATTTGGCTTTGTAAGCTCCGACTTTGGTGCCTGGGGTTCACAAAAACGGATGTTGACACCGTATTTGACCAAAGGGGGTGATGGCCTGTGGCATGCAGTTTGGAGTTTGAACGAAACAGAACCATCGATTGCACATGCGGCATCTGCCGATTTGGTTCACTGGAAACGACAGTCTTACCCAGTGGTTTCCAAGGGCAATTGTGTGAATCCTGAAATCCGTTTTGACGGGAATTCACAGCAATTTGCATTGACTTGGGAAAACAGCGCAGACAAAAAAATAGTTGGTTGCGAAACCAACGATTTCAAAACATATACCCCCTCCCATTCCATCAATATGACTGACCGTAAGAACGACCGCCAGACAGTGGAATTGCCCGAAGGCACTTCCACAGGCTTGGTTCATAGGGTTGCCTGGTCGCAGGTATCTTTGCTCCTCAAAACAGTCGAATCGAAACGTTATTGGGAAACATTAAATGCTGAACGCACCACTGACGATGCCGTTCGTTTCGCCAATTTGCGACCGCTGGAAGTCGGACTTCACATTCAAACAGGTTCCTCCAAATCCATCAGCGATCTGCTCACCGGGGTATTCTTTGAGGACATCAATTATTCGGCAGACGGTGGCTTATACGCCGAACTGATTGAGAATAGGGATTTTGAGTATACGTTGAGCGATAAAGACGGTCGTGACAAAAAATGGATCAGCTCACATTCGTGGAGTCTGGAAGGATCAGGCAGCACATTCACCATCGATACGGTTTCGCCCATTCATTCGAACAACCCGCATTTTGCAGTGCTTAATACGACCCAAGTGGGTGCCGGTTTGGTAAACAGCGGATGGGAAGGCATTGTCCTGAAAAAAGGGGAAAAATACGATTTGTCGCTTTTTGCCAAGCAATTGAGCGGTAAGAGTGGTGGCGTATCGGTGAGTTTGATCGGTAAAGACGGTTCGGTGCTCGCACAAACATCGACTGGTGGTTTCAGCCAAGCTTGGAAAAAATGGAACTTTGTTTTGACTTCGAATGCGGATGTAACGGATGCCAAATTAAGGATCAAACCGTTGGCAACCGGTGTTTTGGCACTGGATATGATATCGTTGTTCCCGCAGAACACGTTCATGGGGCGCAAAAACGGACTCCGCAAGGATTTAGCAGAAGTGATTGCCGACATTCATCCCAAATTCATCCGCTTCCCGGGCGGTTGCGTTTCGCATGGAGACGGATTGGACAACATTTACCGCTGGAAAAACACCATCGGTCCATTGGAAGCCCGCAAACCAATGCGCAACATCTGGAATTACCATCAAACCTTGGGTCTGGGTTATCAGGAATTCTTCCAATATTGTGAAGACATTGGTGCTCAGCCATTGCCTGTCATTGCCGCTGGAGTGCCCTGCCAGAATTCGCATAATGGCGGTCCCGGCCAACAAGGTGGTATTCCCATGTGCGACATGAACCAGTATGTTCAAGACATTCTAGATTTGGTCGAATGGGCCAATGGCGATGCGAAAACTACGAAATGGGGCAAGATCCGCGCCCAAAACGGACATCCGAAACCCTTCAATCTGAAATACGTCGGCATCGGCAACGAAGACCTCATCACCGATATTTTTGAGGAACGCTTCACGATGATTTTCAAAGCAATGAAGGAAAAGCATCCTGAAATCACAGTTATCGGCACGGTCGGACCTTTTTATGAAGGAACCGATTACGATGAAGGTTGGGCATTGGCCAGCAAGTTGCAGGTGCCCATGGTGGACGAGCATTATTACGAGTCTCCGGGCTGGTTCATCAACCATCAGGATTTCTACGACAAGTACGATCGAACCAAATCCAAAGTATACTTGGGCGAATATGCTGCTCACCTGCCAGGCAGGCCTAACAACTTGGAAACGGCTTTGGCTGAAGCGCTCTACATGACTACGTTGGAACGCAACGGCGATGTGGTGAGTATGGCTTCTTATGCCCCGATGCTAGCCAAGGAAGGCAATACCCAATGGACTCCGGACATGATTTATTTCAACAATTCGGAAGTGAAACCAACGACGGGGTATCAGGTGCAGAAACTTTATGGGCAGAATTCGGGAGACCAGTATGTTACCAACAACCTTTCGGTACCATCCAGTGATGAGAAAGTGCTCAAGCGTATTGCAACATCGGTGGTTCGAGACAGCAAGACAGGAGATTTGATCGTAAAAATGGTCAATTTGTTGCCGATCAGTGTCAAGATTCAGGTAACGTTGGATGCGTTCGGGAACTTAGCAGCACAAGCTGAGCGGACCGTGTTGACGGGCAAACCGGATGGACGGAATTTGAAACCGGTGGTTGATAACATTGTAACAGGCCCGAATTTTCCATGCGAACTACCTGCCTATTCTTTCACCCTCATCCGTCTGAAGCAAATCGTCAACTAAGTTTTACAATCATCAAAATTGAAGTTGAACTTAATGCGCATCAATGAACCGTTCCATGCGATTTACGAACTCATCCGGGCATTCCATGGCCGTGAAGTGACCGGCATCCTGAATCATTTCGATGCGTGATTCCTTGCAGAGTGCAGCCATCTTTTGCATGGAACGCTTGCTGCCCTTGGAGTCATATTGACCAATGAGGAACAGCACGGGGGGATGCGTCTTTTGTTTGGACAGCAGACTGTCCGCCTGTGCACCAATGAAGGCGTCGGTTTCCGGATGCGTCCATTGCCAGGCATGCCAATCATCGATCATGTGGTTCAGTTCCCTTTTAATACTGCGGTAGTGCTTGCCACTGATGCTTTTCATGGCTCCTTTCCATTCCATCTTCAAGGTGTCCATGCCCCTTTTCATATTCTTGTCCACTTCCTGACGTTTCAGAGTGAATATCGTGTCGTTGTAAATTTTCAACAATTGCTTGGGTGCTTTACTGCGGTCGGGAAAAGCACTAATGGCACCAGAAGTGATGGTAGCCGTCAAAACGCGTTCTGGATACAAAGCTACAAAATCGGCCAAGGTCATTCCTCCCAGGGAAAGGCCTGCCAGGTGGGCCTTCTTGATACCCAACCCATCCATGAAATTGCAAAGATCGTCCGCTTGCAGAAACCCAAATCCGACTTCAGGCATGTCCGATTTTCCATAACCGCGCAAATCGTAACGAATGACTCTGTATTTTTTAGCCAACTTATAAAACACATCGTCCCACATCCGGCAATCCACCGAATGCTCGTGGAGCAGAATCACGGATTCGCCCTGTCCTAGTTCTTCGTAATACAGTTTGGCAGTTGAGTGTTTGGGAGAAAGCGTATATACACCCGAAAGGGCATTTTTTGTGACGGTCGGAACCGCAATATAACCAGATTTGGGTGTTGGTTTGCAAGCGGTCGTTAATACCAGCAAAACCAAAAGGCAGAATCGAACACGTTTCATTTTATAAAATATAGGTTTCTAAAAGAAGCAGCTCACTAGAAGTGCTTATAACGGTAGCATCCAATGTTGCGGGCAACAAAACTGTTTCGCCTTGTTTGATGTCCAGGAATTGGTCGTCTCCGTACTGAACCTGCCCCTCCCCTTTCATACATACATAAATGACAAAACTGTCAAAGCCCTCGTAGCTTCTGTCCATTTCCAACGTTTCAATCATGGGGACCTGTGTGGGGCCGTCTTTCATCCTAACAGTTTCAAAGCCCGATTCGTCCGCTTTAAGGTGGATACGGTTGGTGTTAAAATAGGCACAGGACACCAACGGGGTCAAATCATTTTCAAGCGCTTGATAGCTGGTTTTGAGGTTGTCATAGAGTTTATAATCGATGGCTTCCTTGGCTAGTTCCGTATGCAATTCCCTGCCATTGCCCTGAGCATCCTTGCGGTTGTAATCGTACAAACGGTAGGTGATGTTGGAGCTTTGTTGAATCTCAGCGATGAAAATACCAGCTCCGATGGCATGTACACGGCCAGCAGGTAAGAAAAACACATCACTGGGTTTCGCTTCGTGTGTCTGAAGCACTTCTTCGATGGTGTTATTTGCTATCCGACGGCTATACTCGTCTGCATCGATTTGCTTTGAGAAACCTGAAATCAGCTTTGATCCTGGCTTGGAGTCTATAACATACCACATTTCGGTCTTTCCGAAGGAATTGTGCCGCTCACGGGCCAGTTGATCGTTCGGATGCACTTGAATGGACAGATTGTCCTGGGCATCGATAAATTTGACCAACAAAGGAAATTCCATGCCGAACCGTTTGTAAATCTTCTTTCCAAGCAACGCTTCCGGAGCGAGTTCCATCAGTTCAGTCAGGGTCTTGCCTTTAAGCGGCCCGTTTGCAACGACTGAAACCGACCCAGGCACCTGCGACAACTCCCAACTTTCGCCGATACCAGATTCTTTGACGTCCAATTGCTTGAAACGGCATATTTCGGAACCACCCCAAAGAATTTTCTTCAGAATGGGTTCAAATTTGAGGGGATACAATTTCATAGAGTTGTTTAAACGATGGGAACAAAGATAAAGGTTTCAACCCAAAAGAAATCAAAATCGCAAGCCGAAACTGCAAGAGCCTGGCGAAACTTGCCCGTACCATTCGGGTGAACGCGTCGACGGAGACTCAAAACCGCGTTCATTAACCTGAAGATAGTATTCGTACGCCTTTTTAGCTCGAACAGGTTGCGTCCAGATTTGTGTTTCGGTAATAACGGTATTGAGGGCAAAATTGAAAACGCCTTCACCAAAGGAACGTTTGAACCCGATCCAGGTGATGAGTCCGCTAGCCAGATTGACGGCACCAGAAAGCGCATGCACTTGCCAGCCTTTGCCTGCATCGGCAATTTCAGCCTGTCTTTTCAAATAGGCTTCTCCTTGGGTCAAGAGTTGTTGCTTTTCAATAAAAGAGAGTTTCGCGATGGAATCCGTTCCAATGGGATGGAAATCTGTTTTTACCGGCGTAATCAGTTGGTTGGCAACCCCTAAAAGAGTCGTTCCTGCTCCAACTATCATATCCTGCCGGGTTGATTTATCAGTTGTGAGAATGGCAACTCCACCCTGCCCGACCGTTGCAACGGCATACAAGGCCGTCCACGTTTTCCACCAAGTGGTGTTGGCATGTTCGTTGGCACGAAGCGTCGTCTGAAGACGTGTCAGCTGTTCACCAAGTCGACTATCCGCTGTCGTATCTTTCTCATTGGCGAAAGCTACCGTCACGAGCAGCAAGCAGTATATTGCCAGTACCAACCGTCTATTCATTGGTGCTGCTGCCAATCAACTTCGATTCCTTCAAGAACATGGAGACAAAGATGACTAGGAACAACAGCCCAAGCATGACCAACAGCGGTATCTGCATCGATCCCGTTTTCGGATCCTTAAAAGCGTCCATTCCAAAAATCATGGCAATGCCCGAAATCTGCCCCATTAGCAGTAAAAAGCCGTTGGAAGTGCCTTCCGAAACCGGGTAAGTGACTTCTGCCCCATATTGAAAACCGATGGGGCCTGAGCTCAATAGGAAAAAACCAAGGGTGGCACCGGAAAACATCAGTACCCAATAACTGGTGGCGAAGGCAATGCCAGCCAAACCAAGGGTTGCCCCCGCGATGGCCACAACGATGAAGGGTTTCCGTTTTTTGAAGTAATCAGACAAAACGGGCATGATGAAAGCTCCCATGATGCCGGCCATGATCATGATGCCACCTGCCGTTCCGGCTTCCACCGCTGTGAAACCGCGCGGTTCCAAAATAGCCTCAATCCAAGTGGTGACACTGTTGAAGATACCCAGACCGATAAAAAAGATGATCATCAGAATATTGAAATCGCGGAACTTGAAGATGGTTTTCAAACCGTCGATAACGAGTGCGCGTTCTTCCTGATCGGGCCTGCAAGGAGGCGTCGGAGGGTTCTCCCGAACAAAGAAAAGAAATGCAAGACTAGCTACAACAGCAAAAATACCATAATAATACAAAGTAGCAGAAATACCAATTTTGCCAGCCAGATACGGTGTCACAACCATGCCGGCAAAAATCCCGATGTACATGGAAAGCGTGCCCAAACCCGATGCCGTGGCCCGTTCACTGATGGGGAACCAACGCGCTGCCAACTTGGTTATCGCGTTCAGCAGAAAGGGCTGCCCAATGGCAATACCGATTTGAGAGAGTAAAATGGAGGTGTAATCTTCTGTGATCAAGCCGCGCATCAGGCCAAAAAGACCGGTCAGCAGGGCGCCGATGCCGATTCCGACACGAATGCCGTACTTGTCGATGATCCAAGATGCCGGTATCGAAAAAACGATGAACACCAGCATGAAACACATGGAAAGAATGCCGATTTGCAACTCAGATACATTGAGCATCTTCGCCACGTCATTGGTGATGGGTGCAAACGTAATCCACAACAGTTGATTGGCAGCGACGATGAGCATGAACACACTCAGCACTACCCAACGATACTTATAAACTCTGATTTTGTTTTCCACGGTCTCCTCTAGTTAAGTTCCCGCAAAAGTCTGCATCTTTTTTGGAAAAAGCAAGAAAAAGTAAGAGCACTACATTATTAATCTGTGTGAAAATGATTATACTTAATATCTTTTTTCATTTTTAGTTCTATTTTTGCATTTACAACACAGTATATTTTTTTTATAATTGCTCTTACAAAACAACAAAGCAACATGAATACAAAACTCTACAGTTTAACACTGGTACTTATTTGTTTTTCTTTATTATCACAAGCCCAATCCAAAAAATACGACCAAACCGGAAATGTAATCGAAGGTATGGCTCGAGTTGCTTTAGCAAATAAACTAGGTTACATTGATGCACAAGGCAATGAAATAGTGGCTCCTAAATACGACAACGGTACCGATTTCAATGAGGGTATAGCCATGGTTTTTTTGGACAAGAAAATAGGATACATCGATAAGACTGGCAAAGAAATCGTCCCTCCAAAATACGAAAACGGCGGCGTTTTTAAAGAAGGTTTTGCCAGAGTCGTGATGAATGGAAAAATGGGGTTCATCGATAAAACTGGTAAAGAGGTCACAGGTTTTGATTTTGATCAGGCAGGAGATTTTAGCGGAGGTTTTGCGGTTATCGTTATTAACAAGAAATTTGGATTTATTGACAATACAGGCAAAACGATTGCCCTTCCGATGTTTGAAGACTTAGGTAATTTTGATGGAGATTATGCTCGGTATAAATTTAATGGTAAGACTGCACTTATCAATAAAAGTGGAAAACAGGTGACTAAGTATTACGACAAGATCGACGATTTCAAAAATTCATACGCCTTGGTCGAGTTAGACGAAAAATTTGGATGTATCGATCATACCGGTATAGAAATCGTACCAACAAAATATACAAAGGTGTCTAGAAGCAAAGAAGGTAATTTCCTTGCATTCAACTATGATGAAGGATATTTATACGATCAAACTGGATTAATGTTTGCAACAACTGAAGGTTTTACTGATGGCATATCCATTGTAAAGAAAAAAGGGATGAAGAATATTCAGGGTTCAGCAGTTGTAAAATATGGGTTAATTAAGGATGATGGATCACTTTTGCTTCCCATTGAATATGATGGAATTAAAGAATTTACGAATGGGTTCGCAGCAGTAGACACTGGTGGAACAAGGCATCTAGGATTGTTGAACGGAGGGAAGTGGGGATTTGTAGATAAAACTGGAAAAATTGTCGTACCCATCAACTTTGACAACGTCGAACCTTTTCAAGAAGGCTTTGCAGCGTTCAACAATGGTGGAAAACATGGATTGCTTGACAACAGCATCGAAGGTGGAAAGTGGGGATTTGTAAATACGGCAGGAAAGGAAGTAATCCCCGCTCAGTTCGATTTCGCCACGAGTTTCAACAATGGACTCGCCTCCGTCAATATTGGTGGCAAAATGGGATCAATGGCTCAAATGGAAGGTGGAAAGTGGGGATTCATCAACACATCAGGAAAGTTCATTATTCCCGCGGAATACGAATCGGTGGGCGAGTTCTCTAATAATTTGGTCAAAGCAAAGAAAAACGGCTGTTGGGGCTTCATTGATGTTTCGAACAACGTTGTTATTCCTTTCAAATTCGAATCCATCAGCGATCAATTCAATGCAGGCATTGTTGTGGTAGAACGTGTTGAGAAAAATGCGAATGGTGAACATTTACCTGGGAAATACGCCTTGATTGACAAAACTGGAAAAGAAATAACAACGTATAAATACGACTTTCTGAGTGACGTGATAAACGACCACATTTGCGCGAATATTGGAGGCAAGAGCAATGGGTTCCGTGTTTTTGGAGGCAAATGGGGCTTCCTGAACGTACAAGGTATCGAAATCACACCATTCAAGTACGATAAAGTGAGAGAATACAAAACAAGTGGACTCGCGATGGTGAATATCGGAGGAAGCTATCCAGAAATGGGTGATTTCACTGGGGGTAAATGGGGTTACGTTGATGCATCCGGTAAAGAGGTCTTACCAGCCATGTACGACTCACTTGGTTATTTGCGGAGTGACGGCACCATCCAAGTAACCTTGAATGGTGAATCCTACTTAGTTAATTTAAAAAACGAACGAGTAACCAACTAAACTATTCAGCTTTTATAGCCTCCAGTTCCATCGTAGCCTTTTCCCACTCGGTCATTTTTTCATCCAAATCCTTTTTGGATTTCTGATGCAACTGAACCAGCGCCATATTGGATGCGCCTTCGGGGGTGGCCAACATCGCCAACGTTTGAACAACCTGTTTATCAAGCGTTTCAATCTGTTTTTCACATTCCTCGACTTGCTTTTCAAGCCGTTTCACCTGCTTGTTGAACTCCTTGCGTGCTTCGTAGGAAAGCTTATTTTCGGAAGGTGCTTTTGCGCCAGCTTCGGACTGTACGACAGCCTGCTTTTCGATTTCCTTCAAACTGTCCATCTTTTTCTTCTCGAGGAAGTACTGAATGCCGCCCAAATGCTCCGTCACTTTACCACCGCCGAACTCATATACCTTTTCCACCAAACCATCCATGAATTCACGGTCGTGCGAAACCACTATCACTGTTCCATCGAACTCTTTGATGGCCTTTTTCAACACATCTTTTGAACGCATGTCCAAGTGGTTGGTCGGTTCATCAAGCACCAGCAAGTTCACCGGTTCGAGCAGCAAACGAATCATGGCCAAACGGCTGCGTTCGCCCCCTGAAAGCACTTTCACTTTTTTGTCCGAAGCCTCACCGCCAAACATGAAGGCACCGAGAATATCGCGAATTTTGGTACGAACATCCCCTACTGCCACTCGGTCGATGGTATCAAAAACAGTCAAGTTTTCGTCCAGCAAACTAGCCTGATTCTGTGCAAAATAGCCAATCTTGACATTGTGCCCCAATTGCAGTGTGCCCGTATGGTGAATTTCACCCAAAATGCATTTCACGAGCGTGGATTTGCCTTCGCCGTTCTTGCCGACAAAAGCCACTTTATCGCCTCGATTGATGGTGAGCGTCACATGCTTGATGACTGTGTGGTGTCCGTAATCCTTGCGCAAATCTTCCATAATGACCGGAAAACTGCCTGAGCGGGGCGCGGGCGGAAATTTAAGGCTCAAGGATGAATTGTCCTCGTCGTCCACTTCCAACCGCTCCACTTTATCCAACTGCTTGATGCGCGATTGCACCTGCACGGATTTGGTTGCCTTGTAGCGGAACCGTTCGATAAAGTCCTCGGTATCCGCAATCATTTTCTGCTGGTTCTCGTAGGCCCGCATCTGCTGTTCGCGGTGTTCCTTGCGGAGTTCCAAATATTGGTAATAAGGTACCTTGTAGTCGTAAATTTTACCCAGCGAAATCTCGATGGTCCGTGTGGTCACCGCATTGATGAACGCCCTGTCGTGCGAAACCAGAATCACAGCATTGGCATGGTTGGCCAAAAAGTTTTCCAGCCACTGAATCGACTCGATGTCCAAGTGATTGGTCGGTTCATCCAGCAACAAAACGTCCGGCCGTTGCAGCAACAACTTGGCCAGCTCGATACGCATGCGCCAACCGCCACTGAATTCTTCTGTTTTCCGGTCGAAATCGGTCTTGACGAAACCTAGGCCAAAGAGCGTTTTCTCGACGTTGGCTTTGTAATTGTTCACATCCGACATGGCCAAAAATTCACTCTTGTGGGTCAGGTCTTCAATGAGTTTGTGATACGAATCGGATTCATAATCCTCGCGTTCAGCCAATGCCAAATTGATGTTTTCAATTTCCTCTTGCATTTGAAAAATATGGCTGAATGCGGTCTCGGCTTCCTCCTGTACGGTTCGGCCATCGTTGTGAATCATGTGTTGAGGCAAATAACCGATGGTCACATCCTTAGGCACCGTCACGATTCCGCGCGTCGCTGCCTGCTCTCCGGCAAAGATCTTCAACATGGTCGATTTCCCAGCTCCGTTTTTTCCCACCAGTGCTATGCGGTCTTTTTTATTCACCACATACGACACGGAATCAAACAGCGTAAACCCGCCGAACTCAACCGTTAAACCATCAACCGAAATCATTGCAGTACCTATTTAGAATGGAGTGCAAAGGTACTACTTTTTAAAGGCAAATCCAGTGCAAATTTTCCCTGCCAATTTACCTCACACGTTCCATTGTTTTACCATCTAAAGTCATAATCCATATAAACCCGATTTTTTTTTACGAAATAGATTGACCTTATATATGTTTATGACAAGGTATCAGGCTTCATAATATGTAAGGTTTAAGGATTCAATATCACGGCAAAAGACGTTCCAATCTATTACCATCAAGTGTTTCAATTTTGATGTACCCAAAATTCTTTGCAAAGTATAGTGTCTTGAAAACTGCTTTAGTTGAGGCATCAGGAGTCAATTTCAACACATCATTATAATGTACTCCCAATACTGAAGCTGTATCCAGATGAATCGAATCGCTCATAAATACTCTTTTTGAATAAATGTCAAACTCATTTACACCAACGTAGAATTTTCTATAAGACGAATAATTAATACCTTTTATAATATTACTTGTTCTAATTATATACACATTAAGATACCGGAAGCCTTTTACATTAATAAATCTCAAATCCGATTCGCCTTGAATACCGGGAGCTAAACCGTCGGGTGAGAATAGGTCATAGTTAGGGAGGATTCTGGTTTTAACTGGGATCTTAATTGTATCTGATCCGTTATATATAAAACTAACCGTATCTACGTATTCTATAGGATTTCCATCAAATACAAGCGTATCTGAGTCATAGTATAAATAACTTAAGTCATCACTCGTGAATTGTATAGTTTCTTCAACAGGTGTTTCAATTCCTAAGCAAGAAATCATAGATACGCAAAGAAATATTGAAAAAAAATGTTTTAAGTATCTCATGGTTTTAATTCTTAATTTCTGCTTTAAACTTGCTACCGAGCTTAACTTCAAAACCTGGACCTAAATATATTTTCTCACCAGCAACAAATTTAATATCCGAATTGTTTTGAATTATTACATTCCCCAAATCTCCTGATGTAACATTGTTACCAGCAGAAAAAGTTTTGTATGCTTCATATCTTTTTGTCGCATAGGAGAATGTTTTATTTTGTAAAAATTCATCCTCTTTTGTTATTTGAGATATCAACCAATCATGCATTCTGTCAGTAAAAGATTCCGGTTTAGTTAAATGAGGCAAATTGTCGTCTTCAACATACATCGCATCAAAGTAAATTGGACCAATTTCCCAAGGGAAATAATTATCAACCTCGAGTTCATAATTATTAAAGTGAAAACGTGCTCGAATATTTTCATTTGGTCCAGCTATTAAATTCAATGCACTACTTGTAGGGATAAAACACTCAGAGCCGGAATAATTTAAATCGACTCCTATTTCTTCTTTTATTGGATTTAGAAGGTCGGTCATAAGTTGATAACTGCCACCGGATGCTCCATCATAAGCCTGATATTCACCATAACTTAGAGATATATTTGTTAAATTTGTGTCGGAAAAATAAGGTAGGAACTTTCTTTCTCCCAATAATGTATAAGCTTGCCCAAAAGTAGCATCCAAATCCAATATCAAATTTGGCAGGGGATCTCCTCCAGTAAGTGCAGACATTTTTATTTTAATATCGGCCTTTTCCGCAATTCCATCATAATCAATATATTTAAAAGGAGTATTAACTGCGTGTCCAGATTGTGGTATACCTGTTCCACTACCACAAGATAATGCAATATTCTTGCATTTTTGTGGAAAACCTGTAGGTGTTAAAGAATTAAGCTCGTTAAAGAAGATATCGTGAAGTGCATCGCTTGCGAATTTTAGAAGACCATAGCCTGTTAGTATCCTCGTTCCATAGTGATAAATTAACATCTGTTTAGCGGCATCACAATCTAAAAGATTGAAAATTGGTTTGAGTTTGTCGTAAAGCATATCTTTAATAAAAAAGGAACTGTTGCACGACTTTTTTAGTTGATTTAGTAGAAGTTGCGCACTCATAGGGTAATAGGCACCCATATGTGGAGTATCTAAAGATACAAATAACCTTGTGTGGTGATTTACATTGTTATGTTCCATTTCTGCAAGTGCATATCTTGCAACTAGCCCTCCCATGCTTGCTCCGATAAGAACCAAGTCTTCGTTTGTATCTTCTTTAATTGTGTTGATTCCTGATATAAGTGATTCTAGTAACTTGCCATTCGCTTGTATTTTAATATTTGCATCTTTAAAGTTTAGGATAATAATATCATAATTATAACTTCTAAGATCGTTTAAAATATTTTGATTATTTCCAAATTCATATATTTTAGTAAAATCATTCATATTATTTGGGTCGAAGCCTTCAACTAAGATCAAGGGTTTTCGAATATTTCCTGAAGGATTATTTGTACCAAAATATATCCTATAAGAACCACTAATCGGTTGACCATTATAATTGGTGGATATATTATATGGTCCAGATAAATCTAATAATTCAGTGGGTGGTGCAATTCTTAAGAATATTGGATTTTGAACGAACAATTGCGACATGCATTTATAGGTTCCAGTACTGGTATATTCCTCAATACTAATACTCTTGACTCCTGTATTAAAATAAGTAATTTCTTTTTCCTCATTACTACTAATCTTTATAGGGCCGCCGCCGTCATCAAAATCCACCAGCAAAGAATCAATATTCTCATCTGGTTCAATAATATTGAATAAATCCGAAAAGAGGAATTTTACATTGCCGGTTTTAGCCGTATCTATTAAAGCTGATCCACTAAAACATCTTAAAGTTTGATATGGCGATTCTGAAGTGTTGCTTCCGTCAATAAGTTTGTTATCATTAATTACAAGTAGGTTATTAGTAAACGCATCTAGCTTAATACTATCGCATTTTCTGTTTATTATGCCTATAGGAATCAAATCAAGAGCCCCTATTGAATCAATAGAATCAAATAGGTCCGTTGGTTGTATTAAGCTTGTTTGTTTTACGCTAGAAATGTACAATTCTCTATAGAGATTCATCCACTTGTGTGAATTTGAACATACAGTATCGTTGACTCCGTTAAATCTAGTATAAAGATCATAATTATAAAACAAGTTGTACAAGATGCCCGATGTTAATCTCGTCGTATCTAGCTCAGAAATGAAGCTTTCTTTTGTAATACATTGAGGAAATATTCTAATTAACATAACAGTTAATAGAATGCATACTAAAAATGCTTTTTTCATATTCTTGTATTATTTAACATATTCAAATAATCTAAAATACTAGTATGACAATATCATTCGCTTGGAATCCAATTCCGTGTCATTAACAATTAGGATGTATGTATAAATCCCCGGTGTCAATTCGGATTTTTCAATTGTTATTTCACCATTACCTGTTTTGGGTTCTATATAGTACTCCCGTTCTTTCAGACCACCGGGCTTCGTTTTCAAGTTTAGTTCGTAGCCATTGTAAACCACTCTTTGTGTCCGTATCGGAAGCTGTCAAGGCCGACCTTCAGGTCGCTTGTCACA